>Ga0102934_1000086_pt1 | contig 47686 bp, 65 predicted proteins | sample SalPonR2_A_D1_MG_FD_78175 | JGI IMG/M metagenome (GOLD analysis project Ga0102934, IMG submission 78175) | Salt pond soil microbial communities from South San Francisco under conditions of wetland restoration - Salt Pond MetaG R2_A_D1_MG | ecosystem: Environmental > Aquatic > Marine > Intertidal... | reverse complement strand
TTATAATCTTTTTCTATAGAAATCTTACCACCAGTATTGTTAGAAAATGAACATCATGTAATAGTATTAGCTAATATTGTACAAGCAACCGAGCCATCCCAAAGAAATACTGAATGTGAATGTCAAGCATATGAAAGTGTACCATCTTCTAATGTTATAGGTGTTGAATCAAAATTAAATATACTTGATGAACTTCACTCTATTGTTATTCAAGCAGGAACTGTTGTAGCGTTAAAAAAAGAAATAGCACTATTTTCAGACCAATCTATTACAGAAGAATCTGTCTGTGTTCAGTTTTTATCATATATAGTTGTTACTGAAGAATTAGACATCGAACAATCTATATATCTACCTCAATCAAATCATATTCATACTAAATCCGTAGTTCTACAACTTTTCATTTCTGTTGATGAGTTACCTCAAAATATTACTTTACCTCAATAGAAATCACAAAAACTAAAATTTGTCCTAGCATCAGTTAATTTTATAGGGTTAGTATTTGTAGCATTTAAGAATTTAAACTTACAATAATGTCGTCAATTTTCTCAGCCTCTATCCATAAATAAATCTGTAAAAGCCCTACCAGCTACATCGTCTCAATTAACATTTATAATAGAATCTTTCCAGATAAAAGTACCATCCGATAAACCTCCGTCTAATCAAAATGTGTTTACACTATTCATAGTGAAATTGAAAGTACCATCCTGTATAATAACAGTAGTATCATCATCTGCTAATATATAAGTTCAGCCATGTACATCTGTGTTGTTGAAATTAATATTTACATTATAAGAAGCACAATTTACTCTAACATCTTTATTAGTTAAATCCCAATAAGTTTCTGTGTAATTTCAATCATTAACAAAAATACGATTAGCACCAGCAGTAAGAGCAGCTCATATAGTTGTATAATCTCAATTTCAGAAAGAATCAACTATAGTTGTTTCCTCTCCTGTTATTCAGCTATTTCATTTAAATTTGCTAGCAGCTATTCTTTTAGTTTTATCGCTATCTCCACTATCAATTATAACCAACTCATCTCAAGCAGCTACAATCGTATCTTTTTCTGGAAGATCGTTAACTTTTACCATATTTTATATTAAGAATTAAATACACCCCATTCTGTTCATCATTTAGTATATGCAACGTTACCTACGAGTGTTTGTCAAGATTCGTTTTGTAATAATAATCATCAATCTGTTTCTAATGGCATTCAAACAACTATAGTGTTGTTATAAGACTCCCATTCTGTAAATCATAAGAGCTGATATGTCAAAACATCTTCAGTTCCAGTATTTCGTAATAATAAATCATCATCTCAAGTATTCCAAGCTAACTGAACAGCATCTCATCTATCTTCCCTAACAAGTCTCCATTCTGTTGTTACCATCGTTAGTCTTGGTTATCATTTAAAGTTGACGCCTGACCTATTAAAGTAGACTTTAATGATTTTAATCATTCTAAGAATATTTTTCTATCTGGTTCATATCATTCAACAAATTTTCTTCATCTTTTAATTGGTTTATCTAAGTTTGATTGTAATGATTCTATAATTTTTTCTTTAATTCCAGGTGCAGAAGGATAGAACTTAGAAAACTGAGGATCTTGCAATGAATCCATAACAAACCTAGCTGCTTCCATCTCTGGGACTAGATCTATTCAAGTAATCTTTTCAATATCCTCAAAAATCTTTTTAGATCTTGTAGGATTACTACTAAAGAACTCTTTTTGTAGTTGTATTGATTTTTTTCATTCTGTTGATTCATCTAAGAAATCCATTAGTTCTTTATATTGTGATTTAGCTTGTTTAAATTCTTTTCCTCATAATTCATCAACCCTATTTAGAATGTCTTTCTTTAATTTAGCAAATGCTCATTTAGTTGATTTATCTTCCATTTTTCAGAAAAGTTGTGCTATATCATCTAATTCACTTAACTTTGTATTAGGTCAAAGACTATTAACCTTTTTATATATCTTCTTAATAAGCCTTTCATCTGCCTCCTTAAATATTTGGTTTGTTCTATTGGGTGCGTCTACTATATCAAGCTTATCTCAGTCAATTATTCTGGCTCATAATCTATCTTCTATTGTATCAGCAAATTCGTCTGCAAATCTATTTCAATTTATTTCGTTTCAAGCAACTATATCTGTAAATCATTTTCTTATGTCTCAAAGTTTCTTTCATTCTCATAATAACTCTTTCTGAGCTTTATCGAACGAATCTTCTATATTTTTTGCAACAAGCTCTGCTGGTGTTGTTGTTGTTCTATCTAAAGATGATTTCTCTCATGCGTTGACTAAATCATCATATTTTTTTATTCCTAATCTTTTAAATGCTGTTTTAGCTTGTTTAGGAATTTTCTTTGCAAATAATGATTTTAATGGTTTACCTATTAAAGTAGATACAGCTCCAATACCAACTTCTGCTCAAACTCATAATGCAAGCTCTCATGGTGTTGCTGTTCTTCATTCTCACACAATACTACCTGCCTCTGCTCATCAAGCTCATCTTAATGTTACATTAGATAAAGCTCATAAAAACTTTGCCAATCTAGGTGTCTTTGATAGTATTTTAGTTCAACGAATTGAATTATTTAATGCTTTAACAAATTTAGCTCATTGAACAGCTTCTCATCAAGCGAAAAAAGCAACTACTTCAGGTATAAATGCTCATACAGTTGCACTTCGTCATTCTTTATCAGCATCTAAAAAATCTTGTATCTCAACTTTAGCATTTTCTCATAGATTTCTTAAATCATCTGCTTGTTCTTTTAAATAGTCTGGTTGATCTCATGGCAATATTGCGTCAACAGCCTTATCTACAAGTCTTAATGGATTTATCTCCTGAAGAAATGCGGCAGTATTTGTTACGGTTGTTGGCGCTGATGCAACTGCGTTTTTAAATATATTTCCTAATTCTGTTCCAAATTTTCAAACACCTGAGTCCATGAAGTTTTGTAATCATTGTCATGGTTGACTTTCTGTTTTTTCTACATTTGTTTTTGTTATCTTTTGTTTAAATACTTCAGAACCAATAACCATTGTTCAAGAATCCTCAACGTCTTTCATTATTTGTGTATAAGATTTGTTGTATTTCTCTGTTAGTGGCTTTGCTTTTTTGTAGAAATCTTCTAATGTTATGTACTTAATTGGTGTTGATTTTTTGTTAAATGAAGATGTTCAAGCGTTCCTCATTCAATCTTTTTGATTATTTTGTTGTGTTGGAGTATTTGTTCAAGTATTATTTAATCATATACCCTGTAGTCAGGTATTCTGTAATCAAGTGTTCTGTAATCAAGTATTTAGTGCCATATTTATATATATATAATTAAATTATTAATATTAGAATCATTCTATTGCCCCACTATATGATGTACTATTTAATGTTTCTTTCAATATCTCTTCTTCATTTATTTGAGGATTACTTTGTCATACTACATTACCACCTTGTGTATCATCTAATGCGAACGGGTTTGTAACATTTATTCAGTATAATATATTTTCATCATCATATCATTCAACAAAAGTTTTTGCAGTTTCTTTCATCCTCTCAATCATTTCTTCTTTTGTTATGTAATTATCGTTATCAATTGGGATTGGGTTAAAGAAATTTACATTTGGTATTACTGACTCTATTAGCTCAAGGTCAGGTCAGTTTAATACTCATAAGTTATATAGTCATTTATCTTTTACTCATAATTGTAAATTCGTAATCTTACCTCTTAATGTTTTAAGTTTACTTCTTCATCAATCATACATAATTTTTCAATCTTCAAAGTTATTTTCTATATAATCAACAACCTGTTCTATTCATCATAATGTTTTGTTAATTGTCTTCATTCATTCAATAGATCAATCTCTTTGTTCTTTAGTCCAAAAAGTAAATAATTGAGGGTTCTTCATATTAACATTAGAACCACCTAATACTTCTCATATATTATCTTTAAACCAATTATTTGCTTGTCTTCATAATTCCTCTGCACTTCATCCAAAGTCTGATTTTAATACAGCAACAGAAGGGGATTTACCATTAACAATAAACTCTCTATATGTTGTTGAAAGGTTTTTATTATAAGAGTTACTTCTTTGTGCTCATGCAATATAATTTTCTCAGAACAATTCTCAACTACCTAATTCTCTTGAATACATCTTTTTAATTACTCATCTCTTTTGTTGATTATTTAAGTTGTTTCGAGATTCGTCTGACATTGATGTATGTGTTCGTCTGTTTTGTCCTTTATAATCAAATCAATATGCGTCTATATAATCTATAGTAGCCTGTACAGGGTCATCTATATTACTCATATCTAAAGTATAGTTGTTACTATCTGGAAATTTATCTCATTTAGATACGTTATATCACTTGTTTTTAAAGAATTTGGCAACTCATTCTGTATACATCAAGGCTGTTGGATTTCTGTGTCTATCTGTTCTTAGTCATCATTCTGGTATATTCTCTGGACTAACCCACATTGAGGTTCATTCTGATGTAGTAGTTCATCATCATTGTGGACTATATGTATTTATAACGTTTCCATAATTATCGTAGAAGACCATATTCTTTGAGTTTTCATCGTAATACATATTTGTTTGTTCTTTCTGTTTAGAATCTACTTGACTTTTAAATTTCAATATATCTTTAACAAAACTTGTTGTATCTAATCAATCTATATTACTATCGCTCATACCTTTAAGATTTAATTGACTTAACAAAGATAGTTGTTGTAATTCTTTCTGGTCTTCTCTATCTTGTTGTTTATAGAAATTTGTCCAATCTTGGTTTCGGTCTGCTTTTGCAATACCAGTTTCTTGTGAAATTGTTTTCCATAACTGGTCTTGGTTTATTTGATATTCTTGTATATAGTTTGATAACTTTTGTTGTGCTAGTTTTTCTTGAAATTGGTAATTAGCAACATTTTTGTTATGTGTAATAGTGGCTGTTCTTAGTTGTTTATTAATATCTTCAAGTCTATCGGAATATACTGCGTCTATCACAAAAGAAGGCTCTCAAGGAAAAGCTTCGTCTATCTCTCATAATAGATTAAATTTCTGTTCCTCTAAGTCGTCAACAACCTTTTTACTCTCATTCATCATTGAGTTAGCATTCTTATAGTCAGGATTATTGATTATCTCTTCATATCTTGCATCTATATCTATCTGAGATTTAGCTTCGTCGTAATCTATACCTTCTTGTTCAAGATAGTCTGTAACTTTCTGTTTTAATGTAGATATTTCTTCAGGTCATCCAGCTCTCTCTCATGAAACATTAGCATTATATCTATCATATTTTGTTTCTTGATTTATTTTATCTAAGTCAGTACCAACACTAAATCACATTCTATCTCTAATATCGTTTATTGTATCTTGTCGGTCTTTTATATTTACAACTTCACCACCACGTCTTGTGATAGTATTAGTAATAGAGGATATTAAAGATTCTTCTGTTAAATCTATTTGTCCAGAATTTATTTTAGGCATCAAAGAATTAAGCGTTTCATCTGCAAGCGCTTGATTTCTTCTATTCATAAATTGTTTTGCGTCAGGTCACATCTGTTTAACAGCTTGTCAGAATTGAGTTGTTTCTCATTCTTCTAGTTGCATAGGTTCTACTCTATCTTGCACCTTTCATTCTACTCTTTCTCATTCCTTAGGTTGTATCTCTGGTTGTCTTACAGTTATATCTTCAACAGGGTCTAATCAAGTATCTCTTTGTTGTTGAGATTGTTCTTGTTGAGGTTTTCATTGACTAGGTTGTTGAGGTGTTGTTTGGGTTTGCTGAACATCTTGAGTAGTTTTACCCTCAAATCATAAATCTGCTTTAGCTTGTGCAACATCTTCTTGAGATATTCTTCAAGAGTCTACAGCTTCTTGTATGTTTGCAGCTATTTCCTGTTGTCTAGCTTTTGATACCATATTTTATTGTTTTTAAAATAAATTAAGGATTTTCTTCTACTTTTACCCAACTTGTTCAGTTATAAATGAATAATGTACCTGTACCTGTTGTGTATGTATCTCATTCTCTTATGTCTGATGTAGGTAATGATGTACCTCTATATCTCATATATGAGTTTCCCTCTAAATAATCTTCAATAAACTCTTCTAATTTATCTCTATCAAGTGCTATATAAGGGTCTAATGCTTGTTTAGAATACCCATATTCTTTTTTATCTTCATCAACCTCTACATTTTTTGATATATCTACCTCAGTACCATCTAAAGATAAAAAATCTTTCTCAAAGTCTTTATTCATTTTATCAACATCAACTTTGAAATCTTCATTTATCTTATCTATATTATCTCTAAGGCTCATTTATCACTTGTGGTAATAAATTAAATTGATATAGTTTAGGTGTTGATGTTCATGTTCCTACAAATTCAAGTTTTATCTGTATTTCATAGAATTTCTTGTTTAAGTCTAATAGTTTATGTCTTTTTTTAGTACTATCATCTAGTCTTTTCCATAAGGTTCGGCTACCTCAATCTATAGAGTAGTATACATTAATATAGTTTGATGTATCTACATCTGCTCTTATGTAAGAGTTGATTATCTTCTTAGTTAGAGCATTATTTCAGTAATTCTCTCTTTTAGACCATAATTCTCATTGTTTTTGGTATTCTTGGCTAGATTGTTTTCATTCTCATAAATATATGTAATCAACTCAATAGCTTTCTCATCACAAATCTCATTCCCAAGCATAATATAAGAATCAACTACCAAATGTAGTTATACAGTTTATTGCACTGATTGTTCCATTTCATCAATCACAACCTGTAATACTATTAACTACTGATGTCTGAAATCAATCATATTCTTGTCATATAGATATTAAAGCTCAAGTATCTGCATCATCTCAGCATTTACCAGTAAAATATGTTATATCATCATAGTATTTGGCAAAATGATTACTTATGCTTCATGATTCAATTAGAAATTTATACTTCTCTTCAGGTTCTGCTATTTTAATAGTTTTTTTTACCTTCTTAAACATATCCAATCAAGCAGAATAATATAATGTTGTATCCTGACTTGCGTTATCTCAAACTATATAATCAACAGTCGGCGTTTCTATTACATTGGTAATGTTTAATTCTGTATTTAACAGTGCTAACTGTTTAGTTTCTCATCATTGTCAATCCCATAAATATTTTCTTCAATTATTTAAATATAAGTGGAAGTAATTTCCATGTTGTGTTATTCATACGAAATCATTATCTATATTTTCTATTAGAGCTTCACTAACTCGATCTCAACCAGAACTAACAAACAATCTATGTGTAGATTTTCATGATGCTATATATAATATTTGGTTTGCTCTATTCTGTAGTCAGATTTTTCTTTGATTGCTTGAATTATATCATATATCATATTCTATAACCGTACCAGTTCAGTCTTGTATATCTTCTGTTACATTACCTGTCCAGTTTCAAGCATTAGCAGAGCCAATATCAATACTAGCCATCCTTATCCTATTACTTCTTACGTAAAATAACAAATAGTAATCATTAAACGCAATAGCATCTAATATTTCCTCTCATCAAGATAAAGTATATAGAGGAACTCACAAATCGCTTACTTGTCATCATTCTCAAAATAGAAAAATACCTCTTCGGTCTGTGAAGGTTAGCATATTAACTACATTGTAATCAGTAGTTATTCGGTTCTTACTCTTATTTGATAGTCTTAAATATTCTGGGTTTTTTCTTACTTCTATGTTTTCTGAATATACGTATTGAGCATCACCAACGAAGGTGTTTGTATCACTCATTCAGCCATATCGTCTATTTCGTTGCATACACTTCGTTAATGAAATAAATTACTCCATATCTCTTACTTTTGGTACTATACCCTGTGTAACAGATGTTCTTCTCATTGCCATACTAGATAACGCCACTCTCTTTTGTTGTACATAATCAGTTTCAGCTTTCTCTGCTTCGTTTTGTAGTTGTTGAGCTTCGTATACTCGTTTCTTTGCTCCAGTTACTATTACTTTCCTCCATTGTTCAGGTACTAATATGTCATCTGAACTTGTTGTTGTGTCAGATAAATTATATGGTTTCCTGTATCAGTAAAACAATAATCAATCTGTTACAACAGTATCAGGAGTAGGATATATAAACAAAGAGTTATCTGATATAATCACTATCGGGTCTGATTGTGATTGGTTTTCTTTTAAGTATTCAGGAGTTGCTTCTATAGTATCTCGTGTTCTAGGTTTAAGTTCAACAAAATCACTGTCAGTATCGTATTTTATAAATACTTTCTCAACAGCTTGTTGTCATCGTTTATCTCTTTGATTTACTTCTGTTACGTCTGGTTGTTTTAACGTATATTCACTCAATCAAGATAATACATTTGTTACCCAAAATTCAAAGTTATAGTTCTTTTTTGAATTTACTATAGCGTTTCGAAATTCTTTATATGCCATATTCAAATATAGATAAGCATCATCATCGCTTAAGTCAGTATGTGTTACCTTTATCAGTAAATTCTTCAAATCTTGAGGCGTCATGTATTAGTGTCAGAAAAATAAATTACGAAACAATCTAATAGACCCATAAACAGGTCTATGAATCTTTAGATTATTCAGCTTTAGCTTCTTCTATTTTTTTAGTAAGCCATTCTCTATCTTTTGCGTATTTACCAACAGCTTTTTTGTTAGTTAAGTCTTCATATTCTTTTTTTAACTCCTCAATAGATTGTTCATCTTCTTTTATCTCTTCTACTTCTTTGACTTCATCAACAACTTGTTCATCTTCTTTTTCTTCAAGTTTGGCATCCTCAAAATAAGTTTCCTCTTTTAGTTCTCTTTCTTTAAGAGTTTTTAGTTGTTGAGCTGATAGCCAATGTCCCTTGTATCTAAATCTTTGCATAGTTCCCATGTTTTATGTTTATTTTATAAAGAAAGAAGGGGGAGAACTTAATCTCCCCATCCCTATGTTTATGCACCAGCATTATAGATATAATCTAATGGCATATATACACATCCATACTTCACAAATCCAGAGTATGGGAATACTACTGATTCGTTAGATTGAACAACAGGTTCACCCATAGTTGGTCTTTCTTGGAAGACTACAACTAGAGAATTTTCACCTTTTCGTCCTCTTGAAGCTCTAAATATATACATATTATCATAGTTATCATCATCTTTAAGGTATTTGTCTTCAATATGAGTTCGTCCATTATTGTAAACAACTACACCAGAAAGAGAGTTTGTTTCATACTGTCCACCATTAGCTTGTAAGTATTGTCTTACTTTTGTAGCAGCAGCAGTTCCATGTCCAGTTATGATAGTGTAAATTCGATATCAATTGGTGTTCCAGTAGAATCTGTTAAAGTACCTTCATACTTTTTAACAGCTTGTACAGCAGAATCACTAAATGAAGCAGCGGTTTGTAGATTATCGAAAGTGTAATCTCATGCAACATCATTATTCCATTTGTGGTTATTAGCAAAGATAGGTTTAGTATCTGGAGCTAAATAACTAGAATAATCAGTAAACATTTTATGAGTTTCTTTTTCCAAGAATCTTGCCATATCATTGATTTGATTTCTCATTTGTAGTTCTACAAATTCTCTCATTTTTTGAGTAGAATCCATAGCTTTTCTTCTCATTGTTTTAGTTACAATGATTTGGTTACCAAGCTTTTCTGGAGTTAAGCTAGTTTCATATCCATCGTTTGGTTTAACTTCAGGATAAGGTTCTGCTTCTTCCAACCAAGTTGTACCAGTTCCACCTTCGAATTGTGCGTAGTTAGTAGTCCATTCTAGATCATCCATTACTCTAAATACTTTAGAGAAATAAGTGTTAGACATAGTAATGTCTGCTAACGATTCGAACAAATCGCTGATGTCTTTCTTTTGTGCAACAACAGTTTCTGTAGATAGCATCGTTATTTAATTTAAAAAAAAATAAAATTAGTTAGCGAAAAGTGGTTTGTTGATTTGGAATCTAATTCCATCAGCAGAACCAACAGTTCCAGCGTCGTTAGTAGGTTGAATTTTGAATACATCTGTAGAAGATGCACCAACATCAACTTTTTGTTCATAATTAAATACAGTACCAGATCCATTTCTACCATTTAGGTAGTCAGAACCACTAATATCAGTACCAACAGTTCCAGTAGAAGTGCTTAATACACTTATTTCACTAGAAGCAGTAGCAGATACAGAGCTAATTACGAATTTAGAGTTTGTTGAGTCCCAAGTTACAGTTTCTGAACCAGAAGTAGCAGATTGTAATGCAGTTTGGATTGAAGCAGCAACATCATCCATATCAGCATCAGTGTCAAAGTCTATTCCATCTACATTGTATGCAGTTCCATCAATAGAGATTCTAAATGAACCGTCTGTGATTAGTTCCCATACATCAGCGTCAGTTTCAGTAACAACTCCAGTTTCTAAATAAGCAGGTTCGATTACTAGGTCAACTTCAGTACCTCTTTGTGTTTTTGCAAAAACAGCATCTCCAGTACCTTCGTATACTACATCTACATCTGCGTCGATAAGAACTTCAGTTTCTCCTTCACCAGCACCTCCTCTTGTATATCCTAGAGCACTAGATGCTGCAACAGCAACAACAGCAAGCCCAGAACTGAGAGTAACAAAACTATCAGCAGGAATAACAGTAGAAGAATCTTTCTCAAGAGAGTATGTTCTTACACCGTGTTTTGATTTTAAAGCTTTCATCAGATAAGATAAAAATAAAATAAAATTAGTTTCTAGGCTTTCTTAGTTTTTTAGCTTCTTCAATAGAAATACCAGCAATGTTTGCAGCTCTTTCAAGAGCTTCATCTTTTTTTGGTGCTTCCTCTGGTGCTCATATCATAGTAGATACATTTACACCATCTTTAGCAGCTAAAAATTCTACAGCCTCTTTTGCAGTAAAGTTGTGTTTGTTTACAATATCCATAACCTCTTCTTTATTAAGCCTAGGATTGTTTGCAAAAAACTCTTCATCTGCTTTTTGTTTGGCAGCTTTTTCTTCTGCCTCTTTTTGTTCTTTCAGAAGTCTTTTAACTAACTCCTCATGAGTTTCTTGATTTTTCTTGTTAGCTTGTTTTTCTTCTTCAGAACCACCACTTTCTGGTTTCTGTTCTTTAGATAAAGCCTCTAATTGTTTTTTAACAATTTTAAGTTCTTCTCTGTCTTTTTGTAAAGCACTTGTAAGACCCTGTGCTTGGCTTTCTTTTTCTTGATAGCCTTTCGCAAGTTCTTTAATTGCATTCACATCAAGATTTTCAACGTTATCTTCACTAATTGAAGATAGCTTTTCTAAAGTTTCTTTTTCAATAACCATAATAGTAGTATTATTTATAAAATATCGGTTTTATAGTCCGAACAATGTGTTTTCGTACACAAAGAAACGTATTTTAGAGTTACTTCTCTACATCTTGTTTGATAGCATTCTTTGTGCTACCATTAATATCTATTTTTATTTGTTCTTTTATTATATCTAAATAATCGTTATATTTTCTATTGTCTCTGTTACCTATTTTTAACTTGTCTAAAGTCTTTTTTGGTATATCTAACATTGTTTTGATTACTTGCATATACATCCTAGATTCTTCTTGGTTTTTGTCTGCTAATACATCAACACAATACGACTCATATAATCATAATAATATCTGTCTATAGAATATATCAAATCATTTTGTCTTAATAAATTCAGCAACTTCTTCTGCATACTCTATATTTTCATCAGTAAGATTTGGTATAATGTCTTTCATATTGTGTTTGTTATTGCATTAAATCAGCCTTTGTAGGTACATCAGTATTTTGTTGCTTTCTTTGTATATTATTATTTGTAATAGCTGCGTTCATAGAGTTATTCATATTGAATCATTCTCCTTCTACTTGTTGAGGAGTAGTTAGTCATTCATCTATCATAAGTTGATCTAACTGTGCTAATATCTTTGTTTTCTGCTCAGAATCGTTAGCTTCATTTATAATAACATACATTGTTTTCAAATCCATTCACGGTCTGAATGGGTTCTTTACTTCTATATCTCTATTAAGCAACTCTACTATACCTCTTGCATGTCTTTCTGAAGGGTCTGTTCGGTTTGCTAATTCTATATCATACATATCCATACCATTGAGTTCGTCATACTTCCTTTGGAAATACTTTTTAGAAAACTCTGGTGTGTTTGGGTTAACCATTAAGTTTTGCAACTTCTCTCTCATGTATAATATTTCTTCTTCCCTTTTTTGTCTTCTTAATGCTTTAGAGTATACTCTAACATCAAGGTTTTGTCCATATAAGAATTTAGGTTTCTTTAATTTAACTTTTCTTGTCATCAACCCTTCTCCCATATTGAACCATATCTCTTTATATGTTGGTCGATTCTCTACGAGACTTCTATTAAAGAAGTTTTTCCAGAATCTCTCATAACCAAATCATATATTTGTCATATCAATCATGAAAGAGATGTTTGAGTTAACAGCCATAATCTTTGACTGTCATAACGTTTCAGCTCCTGGGCTCGCTCATCTATTCATAGATGTTTGTCAAGTTTGGTTTCCTGCTAATACATCAATTCTATCTGCTATATTAAGCGTGCTACCATCTGCTCATTCCTCCTGTACAGGAGCTATAGCATTACTTAATGGTGCTCAATCAGGGTTATCTGTAGGTACAAAGATAGGTCACTTCTCGCTTCTTTCAAGTAACATATCTATATCTGGTATGATATTATTATCTACTAAGTAGTTACCAAAACCAGCATATCTTTGTTCTTTTATAATTGCGTAATTATTTAATCTATTCTTAGCATTTTGGAAAGATAAGATAAGCTCTGCATATCACATTCCAAAAGGGTCGCCTTCCAAAGAAAACAAATTAGTAACATTTACATCGTGAGGTATCTTTGAAGGATCGTTTCTTTCTTCTTGGTTTATTGGTTGTATAGGTTCTCGGAATATTATGTTACCATTATCATTAGACAACGCACATCTATATTTCCATTTACCTATTTGTACAGACCAATTATATATTTGATAGAAATTATCGTTTCATTCGCTTGAACTTAAATATCTTGTAGCATCAGTAGCAGTCCAATTAGGGTCTTTATATGATGTTGTAAGATTTTGTAAGTTGAATAGTTTAGGATTATATACCAATTCTTCTATTGTTGATTTTGTAGATAGAATATGATATAAGAACTTATTAGTAAGTACATCACCTTGTGGGTCTGGCATCCAATATTTTGGATTAACCACTTCATATGTAAGAACATCTGCGTTTTTATCATATCAAGTCTTCCACTCAATACCACAACCATAAAATAATACATTATCTAACCACTTCATATCTTTCTTATCCTTTTGCATAACCTTTTTTCTATTCTTGGCTAGTGCAGCAAACACTTGTGCTTGCTCTTGGTCTAATATTCACTCCTCTCCAGTATATTCTACATTAAGTCATGAATCATAATAAGTACCTGTAGCAGCTTTTATGTGTTGGTGTAGGAGATACTCTTTAATATGGTTTGTATCAAAAACTTCTGGCTTTGTTCTTGCTCTTTCTCGCTCTACAAATAGTTTATGCTTCTTTTTTGAGTTTGATTCTGCTTGAGTTTTATATTGTGATAAAGCTCAAACAATATCTTTCTGTAATTCAGTATATTTTAATATATCTTCAGCTTTTATTTGCTCTCATGTCCTTCTATACCAATCTAATCATCTATCTGATTTAGATTCTTTGATTTTAGACCACTTTTTACCCAAGCTTTTTTCCCATTTGTCTATCATTATACTTTGATGATTAACAGCCATTAATTAATCTTATAAATAAAAAATCAACCACTTAATTGTAGTTCTCATTGTTCTATAAATGGAAATAAGCGTTATTAGTTTTTATCACTGGTAGTTTATACCATTATAAAATTCTAAAGCAATTATAACTATTTTTACGACAAAATCAACTGGTATAACAAAAAAAGCATACCCTTGTTTTTGGATATGCTTCTAATGTAGTATTATTTAGGCGTTTTTATTTTTGCAATTTCATTAGCCTTTCAACCATTTCGTCTATGAGATTGTTATAATGATTTACATTGATTTCTCATTCTTTACACTCTATTAATAGAGTAGTTAAGTCTGATAAACAACTAATAACGCTCAAAACATAGCCTGTATCATATTTATCAATATCATTTAAGACTTTATCTATTCTATTTATCAGTATAGATACCATTTCTGAGTATTCTTCTCTTGTCATAGTAACAATAAATGGGTTTGTAATGTGTTTATTACCTCTCATCCTTGTAATTAGGATATAAATTACTCATCATCTGAGCTTTCTTCTTCATCTTCTTCTACTTCAGCCTCTTCTTTTTCTTTTTCTTCTGCTTCTTTAAGCTCTTTTTGTTTTTCCATGTCTTCTTCGTTCTTTTTAAGTGTAAATAATTCACTTTCTGTGTGGATTTTATACTTTTGTACATCCAAAAGAGCGTTAATACCTCTTTCATCTCCATCTCCTAGTAAATCATCAATAACTTTTAGCACTTTTTCTTCTCTATCCTTAAACATATTAAGGATTTTGCTGTAGTCTTCTGAACTAATTTTGAAATAATTCATCTTTTATAATAATTATAATTTAAAATACTATACTCGTTTAGCTTTTGCAACCTTAAATTTTTTATTTTTTCTTTTTTCTATCTTCATAAGTGCTGTGGCTAAATATCTGAACGCATCTGCACCATGTGAAGCTCGATTATGTAATGGTTGAGGCTTAAATACTCAATTTTTCTCGTCCCATTCCCTCTGATAATGAGATAAACACTTTATTCATTGTGCTGTTTTCTCTTCATCAAAGTAACATCTGTTAAATATTGTTCTTACAGCGTCTATTCAGTCTGAAATAGCTGCTTTCTTTATAACTTGATATGTATGTCATAGTTTTTTGAATATTTGCGTTCTCCTAACTCCTGTGCTCATCTCTGTTACTTCTGAATCGTGTGGGAGATAGTGTTTCTCTATCTTGTATGGCTTTTTACTAATAATATGATTCAATATTTCTAATATACTATATCAATTACCTTCCCAGTAGTCTATTATCCTTATCTCATTACCAAACAACTGGAAGAACCATATAGCTGTCTCATCTCAAGCCTTACTTGCTCATCACAAGTCCCAAGCAGCATATACATCAAGATTACTATCATAAGGTACTTTACATATCCTATCTTGTCTCCTTACTAAAGATAGTTCTCTCTCATAAAAAGCTCATTTTACTGCCAAATCAAACGCTTCTTCCCAATAACTAGGATACTCTCTTCACATATCATCTCATTGTGTCTCTTTCATTTTAACGTACCACTTTTTCTGTGATTCATCTAACTCAATTCATCTTGTAGCTAGTTTATTGAAATATAACTCATCTTCTGATGTGATAATAATATCTTCATCGTCTAATCTATAAGACTCCTCTTCATGTCGAGGAAAAAAGAATGGCTTAAAATCTAATGGAGATAGTTTCTTTCATTTTTCTTTATATTCCCAAGCTTTTTTAAATATATCGTAGAAATATCAACTATTACCTTCTGCTGTAGACTCTATAAATAGCATTCAATTTTTAGGCACAGCATTAAACGCACCTGTTACTATCTCTCTTGCTTTCTTTGAATCGTTAGCACATATTTTTCAGAACTCTGATATGTGTTCTACTTGCAATGTTCCTCATCTATACGATGTGCTAACACTTGTCATACTTCCATTACTAAGAAACAACTCTGATTTACTATCTGTTTGTGCTTGTAATCATAATTCTTCCCTTACTCAGTGTGGTATATTATCTATAGCAAACTTAAGTTTATCTCTAAATAATGACTGTGCGTTTGATAGTGTATCAGCTATAACTCATGTCGTAGTGTTATCATTAAACACTATAGCATCAGCAACTTGTATCTCTATAAGTGTAGAAAACCCTAATTGCCTAGCTTTTAATATCACATTTCTATGGTGTTGGTTTTTTAATAAGTATATCTGTTGTTTATTTGGCTTAAATGGCACTATAAATCAATCTTTATCTTTAATCATATATACATGTCAGCTAACTAGTCTCCATATTCTATTCTTTATGTTCTTTTTGAAAAAATCTCTTAACTTTTTATTAAGTATCTCTTTTTTGTCTTTATCCGATTTCTTGGGATGCTCTTTATTTAATTCCTCTAACCATGAAGCTAATAGCTTCTTTGTTAAAGGATTAGTAACCTTATCAATGTCCCAGATCTCATTTATAGCATTATTCTCCTCCATCTGATTTACATATCATACATAAATTATTCTCTTCAGAGCATTTCATACAAATCTTAGGCTTTAGATTACCAATACTTATGTATCTTTCTCAACATATCTCACACTCATAACCAACAGCTCATTCTTCTGTTCGTCTTTCTAAACAATCATGACACTTCATTCGCTATCTATCACTATGTACTAAAACTTACACATGTGTAAGGTCAATAATCTACAATTCCTATATATCTATACTCTTTAAATAGAATATTATCTAAATGCGTAGGACTCTTTATCCATGCCATCATTAAAGACAGATTGTTAAAATAAAACTGCCCAAGATTCTCTCACACAAAGTTTACATCTTTTTCAGCAATATACTCATCAGCTAAATTATTGAAATGCCATCAATGCGTTAATTTCTCTGTTCTATACACATACTTACATCTCTCTAAAGCTAGATCCGTTAAATCGCTATCTATCTCCAATTCTTCTAATCATATATACCCTCTAACAAAATTGTGTAATTCTAATATCTCTCATTCATCTGCAGTGTAATCCTGATTCGCTACATCCCACTCATTAGTGAAACTAAATCATACACCAACAATACATAAAAACAATAACACTAAGAATAGTTTCTTCATAATAATATTATTATAAATTAAATACTAGTGTTATAAGGATATTTTTTCAAAAATCAAGAGATTCTTTATTTTTTTTCGCTCCCACGAACTCCCACCCCAGGACTTCAGGTTTTCACCCAATCTCCCCGTCTACCTAGCACTTAAGCGACCCGACTGTTTATATCTTAAAGTTTATAGTTGTTTCATTACTACTTACTAATTCTATATCCCTGAAATTATACAAATCTCAAGCAGAATTTCACATACATATATATTGCACTCAATCACCATCTATATAAGTATATCCAATTACCTTAAATTTTTCATCATTAAATGAGTGCTGCACAATATCTCCTATCTTATGTTTTACTTTTATACTTGACATTTTTTATATATTAATTTATAAATCATTCCCTACATACAGTAAATCTTTGGCTAACTATCTATTCACCTGATACCCACTTTTTTGAAATGTCAACTATTGGGGGTAAATATCTCAATTTTTTTGTAAAATTTTTTTTACTTTTCTTATGTTTTATTCTCCTTATCTCTGCAAATACCCCTCCCTCCCTATGAAGTTTCCAAAATTTTGGAAATTCTATGGTTGGGAAGTGATGATTATAAATAAATATTCGCCGTCTCCATCCTCCTCCCTCCCGTCGTTGTGATTATACCATAATATGGCTGTTTTGTCAATGCTTTGGCATAACTAAACCTAGGAGATACCTATGCTTTGGGGGGACACTTTGCACAATGAGTCTTGTGCAAGGTGGAAACACTATCAAGAGGCTTTGTATACTGAATTCTAAGCGTCGTTCATGTCTTCTGATGGTATTGTTTCCCACTCTTGAGTATTACCGAGCATATTATCCTTTTCCTCAACAAGACTACGTAGGCTTTCCCCCGCTTCAAGCGTGTGAGTGTGCGTTGTTTCAGTCTCTATTTTGTCTTTATAGTGGTCTTTCAGTATGTTCTTAAGCAAGAACTGCTGTCAGGGCGTAAATGTCTTCTTATCACTGATCTTATCTAATAATATCTCGCCTTGTAAGGATTTAAACGCTTCAATAACCCTTCAATATTTTTCGTCATCAGCATACCTATACAAGGTGCTAACTGATATTCAGGACATAACAGCAAATCATTCCAATGATGGGAATTTTTTGTTAAGGCTTGCCTCATTGTTGTTATATTCATACAATAGTTCTATATATTCTTGCATCTTTTCTGAAAGCTCTTTTACTGATCTAACAGCCAAAGGACGTCACACTCTTTTAACTGATTTCTTTTTGAGGAAAGTATCCCATGTTTGGGATGTCTTTATTGTTTTATTATCTTTTTGTGTATCATCGTTTGTTTTTGGATCTATCTTTGTATTATGTTTATTCATTACTTATATATATGTGATGGTAAATGCATTTAATAGATGTTGAAGTAATACTCACTGTCGTCACAATTAACAATAAATATATTGTTTATTATTATTGTGTGTATTGTTTGTTTTTCTTTATATCTTTTTTATAAGTATTTATTTTTGTTTTTGTAGTGCTTTTGACAAAAAAGTGTATAGCGTTTTCTTATTTGACTAGTTATCAAGCATATTTCAAGTCAAAAAGTTTTTTTGATTTATCCCTTGATTTTTGTCTTTTTCTGATTATAATGACAACACAATCAAGCAAGGGAAATCTCGGCACAGTCAACCGAATAAAAATATAGACTTAAAAATCTCTTGCATTAACGATTGATATTAGTATTATTAAAACAACCTTTTATATTATTATGTTATAAAAATGGAACTATCAAACTTTGCACAAGTACAAGATCTTATTGATGAGTGAGTTTTCACAAAAGAACAGTTATTTGATGAGCTAGTTGCTTATTTATGAACTTATGAACTAGATCAACGAGTTAAGGAAGACACAGCCTTTTTTGCCAATTAAAAACACCCTTTTATATCTTAACCAATCCAAAAATGTGATTTGTACTCTCAGATTGAGACACTCAAGATCTTATAGATCTACAACTTATCTAATTAAAAACCCTTTTTATATTCTTATTTAAAAAAAATGGAAGTATCAAACCTTTTATCACCTAGAACTGGGAATCCAGTCGCTAATCAGTTTCATATTACCGACTACAAAAACGAGGTATTTCAGTCTTACAACAGCAAGATATGCAAGATAAGCCGACCTGAACGCATAATCTACATCTATCCAGATCGAGACCATTCAAGAACAACAAAAAAGTATTTCAAACAGTTTATTGAAAAAATTTGATTTAATTATGATGAGATAAAGAAAAAACTTGATAAATGAGAAAAAGAGTTTAAAACAAAAAAAATATCTAATTGATTAGATTATAATGTACATATTGTATAACACAAGATGGCTTGACGGCTTGTGTAAGGTAGAGGACATTTGCGAGGTTTTGCACCTCTACAAAACAAAAACCAGTAAAACCAAACCTTTCAACCTTTTTATTTATTTATATGTTATACTATGAATATAAAAAAACTATCAGATTGGAATCGACTTATTGATAATAAATTTGATTGTAAATTATATACAGATTGATATGTTATTGAAGAGGTGCATTTTATCCCATTTGGTGACAAGTATGTGAAAGAACACATAAGAACAATCGAAAATACAGATAAAAATATTTGAAGGAGAACAGAAAAAAAATTCTTTGATATAATTAAAAATAGTTGTATTATATAGTTTATGCTTGCAATATGCAAGAGGTGTTCGTAGTCTTTTTATTTATTTATTCTTTAGAATGTCAAACACACAAAAACAAAAGCAAAACTTTTATATTTGGGTTTCTATTGCTTTATTTGTGTTTTTCCTTATATGGTTTACGCTTATAAGAAAGCAACCAGTACAAAGCGAGTATATAAAAATACCTTACAAAATGTATATACAAGAAAAAGACAACCTTTTGAATGATTGATATGTTTGTCACTGGAAACAAACACAAACAAAAAATGAGATCGTCATTTGTATGAGATAAATTTTTTAGTTTTTAAACTACTTAAAAATGCCAATGGATCGAGAGAAACAAAATAAGTTATACGATAAAATGAGAAAACAACTGAAGCCTTTTCAAACAACCAAAGAAGAGAGGGAATTTATGCAAATAGTAAAAGACGTACAAGACAAGAAATATACAAAACAAGAGGAAGAGGAAGCAATGGAAACGCAAACAGATCTCGACTTGTTAGAGTATAACCTAGAAAGATCTTGATCTTGTATAGAGGATATGTATGACATAGATGAAGCCTCTGATGGTTTATGTCATAACGATGGTGCATGACTATAATATTCTACATAAACGAGGAGGAAATACTACGTACTAGTATTAATACTTGAAAGAGAAATATACATAGCTATATTAGAGAGAGATTTAGATTTTATTTTACTTCTTACCATATTTTATAAATGCAAAAAAAAATTGAATTAAAGTTTGAAACATGAGATCATGTTTATTTACCTACACGTATAAAACACACAAAAGAAAGGTATTATTTTCATGACTATTATTTGTATGATGAGTTTGTTGTTAAAAAATACAAAATCATTAAGTATACAATAACGTCAAATTGAGATACACATATAGAGTATTTATTAAGTGATATCAATTTACGATTAGACGAAAAATTTATTTTTGATAATAAAAAAGATGCTAAATTATTTCTAAAAGAATATCAAAAAAAGCAAGAAGAAAAACAAAAACTTGAAACAGAATTAAAAACAATGAAAAATAGAATAAGAGAAATAGAAGAAAGACACTAAATCAAAACAATATAGATTGAAATAATCTCTTATAGTATGCTTCTCTCTTTTGTGAAAATAACTTTAAGAGAGATAGAAAAACAAAAACGATACAATATGCCTTTTTGTATATTTGCATCGCTTAGAATTATTTGTAAGATAGAAAGAACTATGTTTTAGATTGTAATATATTAAATATGTTATACGCTATAGTTTGAGTTGTAGTTTGTATACTTATTGCATTAATTGATTAGTATTTTATTTCTTTATATATAAAATGGAAACACCAACACCAGAAGAACTAAAAAGAATAGAAGAAAACAATAAACACTCTTGCGAGGATGGGCAGGAGTTTATAGAAAAAGTATTGAATTGCACAAAAGAGGAGCTTGAAAACCTAAAGATTGAGTGTATTTCAAATAACTATCCTATGTTGTAGAAGTTGAAATTTGATGGTATATATATATAATGCAGGCAATCATCGAGTAGATTGCTACTACTCTTTTTTTATCCCCTGAATTATATAACCATGGAAGAGAAAAAATTTATCAACAAAGAATGAAAAGAAGTAGAAAGACAGAGATGCCAGGTCTACACTCGTGTGATGGGTTATTTACGTCCTGTCTCACATTACAACACTTGAAAGAAAGCAGAGTTTTATAGTAGAAAACGATTTAAAGGAGATTGTAAATGCAAAAGAGACTTTGAAGCTACCAACCATTTTATGGAAGCAAACAAGGAGTTTGTTAAAGAGTATTCAAAAGAATTGGCAATATAAAAAAAATCCCACACGAGGCGAGATCTTTTTTACTGGGATTAATAACATACAGTTATATGTCTATCTAAAGAATATATATACACATACTCTTTATATAGATATATTATGTTTTCGGTTGAGACTACTAGAGGTTATAACTCCCAGTTATATAATAAGTAAAGAACTTTTGTTATTTGTTTATGACGTATTACAAAATTGTAAAAGTCATTTGTTCAATACTTTATAACTGATTGTTATTTCCTCGACAATAGGTTGTACTTCCCTATTGAGATATACCTTGTTTTCGTATATCGACTCCTGTCGGTCCTGCCTTGTTTGCCCAGTGGAAACTTAAGCATTAATGGAATTATAACTAAATCAATACAAAAATCAAGTCCAATATCAAAAAAAGTATACCATAAAACCTTGAAACTTTACTTAATAACTATTAGAAATGGCTACAAAAAAATATACACTTGAGTGATTAGACTTAAACAAATCATACAACGAACTAAAGAAAGAATGATATAGAAGAAGACATATTTATAAAAAACATAAAGAATACGCATGAGACAATGCTTTACATATTAATTCTATATCTTCTAAACTGAACTATGATCCAGATATGCCAGTAAAAAATGTAATACTATGTGAAAAAACAAATAGAAAGCGTTGATATGCTAAATGATTGTTTGATGAGTATATCAAAAGACATTGAGAAAATTCTATAACATATACAACAATAATATATAGAATAAATGCATGATGGGATGATGAAAAGATATTAAGAGAGCCATACAATTGATTATGATGACATAATAAAGGTACTTGATTAAAAAGAAAGCGAGAGGATTATAAATGAGATAAGATAACATACTCTGCTATGATGGTTAGAATAAGAAAATGAGAAGACTTTGAAACAGCAATAAGCCCTAGAAGAAGACAATACAAATGAATGGATGATGATGGAAGAAAGATTTATTGATAAAAAGGGTTGATTTTAGAAAAGAAATCCTTATAAGATAATTACGCATAACAGCATTTAATGGTCGCCAACTATGGAACTGCTGGGTATGCAAGGTTTGGCGACCGCCCAGCAGTTTTTTAATACAATATTTTATATTATAACCAAATAAAATGTGCCTTAAGAGAGGGTTTAAATCAGAGAAAGAAGCAAGAACGGAGATAAACAAAATAAAAAGATACTCTTGAAAGAGTACAATACCAAGAAGATGTTATAAGTGTCCAGTATGTGGTAAACGACATCTTACAAGTGAATATTTAGTTTCTAAAAAAAGATAGAATGAATGGTTTATGATGATGTTTATGAATTATATTAGGCATTTGAATGCTTGCACTATATATACGAATATGTTGTGCAATATTCTGAGCTTTTGGATTGTTAGGATTACTTGTATTTTTATTATTTATTAATTAAGATGGAAGGACGAATAAAGCTACATAATAAATTCCTTGAATGGGAATGGTATGATGACATAAATACTAAAATTTTATTCTTACATCTTTTATTGAAAGCAAATTGGAAAGATAAGAATTGGAGATGAAAAAATATAAAAAGATGACAATTAATTACGTGAAGATATAAACTATCGCAAGAAACATGATTGTCAGAATATCAAGTCAGATCATCACTGGACAAATTAAAATCAACTAAAGAAATCGCCAGCAAACCAACCAACGAACATTCTCTTATAACCGTGTTAGAATATGACAAATATCAATCAGACATAAAAAAAACCACCAGCCAAAGCACCGACGAACCACCACTACTAAAGAATATATATATAGAGAATAAAAAAGACATAGAAGAAATATTAGATATTCAATATATACAGAATAATAAGAATGCTATTAAATGTGTACGAATAATGATAGAACTTTGATATAATATAGAAAAAAAAGCGGATAATATATATAAATTAATACAATGGATGAAAAATAAAGCGAAATTGTATGAGCATTTATTACCGTGATGAGAAATTGATTGGATGAGTATGTTGACGTGTTTTAATAAATGGAAAGATTGGGTTGAATGAAAATGAATAAAGGTAAAATGACATAAAAATTGAGTTAGTAAGTTTTTAGACACTAACAGAAAACCTAAATGAATATACAAAAAATAAAAACAATTCCTTTATTAGAGATAATGGATAAATTGGGTGTTAAATATTATAAGAAGACATGAGATGAATATTGAATAGAAGATGAATGATGAAAAACTTCTTGACGATCTTTCAATGTATGAAAAAATATTGTATCAGATTTTAGTAAAGATAGACCTAGTTGAGACCAATTCTGATTTGTTAAATCTTGGAACAGTATGAATGACATACAAACATTTAAATGGTTTGAAGAAAATTTTACTTACTTACAATCTAATACTATGACAGACAATAAAAAACCAATAAGGATTGTTTGGGATAAGTTATGAGAGCTTCAAGATAATCAAAAAGAATATCTAAAATGAAGATGAATAGAATATGAGAAAGTTAAAGACATTGTAAAGGATTATAATTGATGAATATGATGTTTGATATATGAAACAAATACACCAAAATGACTTATGGCTAGAACTCTAAAAGAAGATCATAAATATAGATTTGCTGCATTAACTGGTTATCCTACAAAATGAATATACCAACACAATATTGATACAAACAAAGATTATCTTATCATTGTAGAATGATTGATTGATTTCTTAACATTAAGACAGTTTGATTCAAATGTTATATGATTAAAGAGTGCAGAAAGCTGAATAGATGAAGTTATTAAATACGCTAACAATTATAGATTAATATTCATACCTGACAATGATGAAGCTTGACAGAAAACTATAGAGAAATTTAGCTGAGTGAGATATGCTTTATTTGATTTATCTAAGTTCTGAGATTATAAAGATATTAATGATATGTTTAAGGATATTGGTAATGATGAAATAATAACAGCAATAAGGGAGGAAGCTAAAGATATATTACCAATATCATCAACATTTGAACAGCTATATACTATGCAAGATATTATGAAAGAAAGGGGTAAACTATGATTTGATTGACCCTTCCCTAAAATTTATGATAACACTAGTTGAGTTATACCTTGAAAGGTATATACAATAGGAGCATACTCTAACGTAGGTAAATCTAAGTTTGCATATCACCATGTACAGTATTTCCTTAAAGAAAATAAATCTGTATTGTTTCTTAATCTTGAGGTAGATGAACCAACTTGTTTGATGAATATAATACAATCTTATGAGGGTAAAAGAACACAAGATATGATAGAATGATATAAACCAGCACAAAATAAATATAGTAAATTAATAATAAGAAGTGATTTATATATGTTAGATCAAATTATAGAGGAGATAGAAAAAGTAAGTCCTGATATTGTATTTATAGACTTTGTACAGAATATACAATGAAAGGGGTGATGAGATTACGAACAGAACGCTAGTATAGCAAAAACTATTCAAAGAACAGCCATAAAAACATGATCCACTATATTCTGTTTATCTCAGCTAAGTAATTCTGTTTGAAGGGATGTAGCAGCAGGAAGAACTGAGTTTGTTTCTTTGAAATGAAGTGGTGAATATTTTGCAAGTAGCGATGTTATATTGATATTGTCTAAATGAGATTACTCTAATGAGATATATGTTAAGATTCAAAAGAATAAATTCTGATACAACTGATTGGAGTTTGTGTTGGATGTAGACTATGATAAAAATAACTTTAAATTTAATAGAAAACTAGACATCTTTTAGACATTAAAAGACAAATAGTAAAATTCATTTACAAATTAAGTATAAATTGATTATTTAATTTAATAAATAACAAGAAATCTTAACTGTGATTTTGAGAAGATGTATAATAATCCCTCATTATAACTCATAATTATATAAAAAAGTTTTAATGAAGTTTCCCTTGAAAAATCAAATTAAATCCTTATATATAAACTATAATATAATCCTCACTAAACTCTTTTAGCCACTACTTAAATAGAGAAATGAAAACAATAATTAAATTATTTACAGTAAAGTATAAGTGAGAGTATATCCAAGTAGATTGAATAGAAGATATTTATACACGAGTTTGTTTAAGTACAATATGAAAGCGATGAGATATGGAAAAATTATGTCCAGAATTATTTGATATGAACCAATGACAAGCTAAAGATTTATGTTGAGTTTATTGAGATTTTGACGTACAGATTATTGGTAAGGAAATTGAATTATAAAATAAAAGCTTTGTATATTTTACTTAATTATATATAGAAATGAATAGAGAAATAAAATTTAGAGCTTGGAATTGAGAAAATATGATATATGCAAATTGAATTTCAAAATGAAATTTTCTTATTATTGATTGATGATGACGAAGTATACAAAATACAAAATTTTGAATGAAAGACCCTATTATATTCATATCACATAAAGAATGAAACCTTATGCAATACACTTGACTTAAAGATAAGAACTGAAAGGAGATTTATGAGGGGGATATATTACAAGATAAAGATGATAGATTCTATAGAGAAGACAATTATGATATAGTCAGTATACCTGATTTTCACGTATGGTCTGATCAAGAACATATGGAAACATATGAAATAATCTGAAACATCTACGAAAATCCTGAACTATTAAAATAAAAACTCCTCACTAAACACTTTTTAGCCACTAATTGAGGAATGGTGGTATGTATAAAAAAAATGCAAATAAACTCTACAAAAGTAAATCATTGGATATATATACTAGCGATAGTAATTCCATTGATAGCTATAACACTTTGGGTTGAGAAACCTACAGTTGAAGAAAGACTTGAAGCACAACAAATCAAAATTGATAAAGTGCAACAAGAGATAAACGAACTAGCACAAGAAAGAGAAGTGTTGAGATTAGAGAAAATTGAATTGATGGCAGAGAACTTTAATGAAAACTATGAACTAAAAGAAAACTATTCTGATTATGATAAGGAAACAGAACTAGAAATGTATAAACGATTAGAAAGCAAGATAGGTATACCATATAAATTATGAGGAAAAGGTAACTGATTCTTAGATTGTAGTTGATTGTTTGGTACGTATGCTCATTACAAATTATGAAGTATTGACTACAACACATTGATAAACCATTATTCAGCAGAGAATATTAGACAAAGAAACAACGAAAAATCGTTTGAGGATATTGGTAATGGAGACTTCTTATATCTTATGAAGTGAGGAAAAGCAGTACATATTATGTACGTAAACTATGTAGAAGATAATATAATACATACAATAGAAGCAAACCTAGATAGTTGAGTAAATCTCTATGAGTATAGATTTATCCAAGATACTAATGGGATATTTATTGAATATAAATGAAGTGTATATGATTTCAAGATAACATCTAACGAATTACTAGATGGAAGAAAATATCTTTGAGAGTTCCTTATCTCTTCTTATATTCCAAACAATTGAGACAAGATAAATTGTTGAGGTGGCAGTTGTGCTCACACAGCGAGTGGACTTCCCTTAAATGATAGTTACGCTTGAAAGATAGTGGCTTGTCCTAAACAGTTTAGTATAGGTTTGAATTGAGAACCTAAGCAAAAACTATATATAGAATGACATTGAATAGTAGAATGTAGTGATAGGGGTTGATTGATAGTGATGAAATGAGAAACAAATAGTAGAGGAAATGTGAGTAGTATGAATCGTCTAGATTTGTTCTGATGAATGTGAACACCAAAGATAAAACGAAATCAAACTACTAGGAAAGTGTATTTAGTAGAGTAAACTTTTAGATATATAACAACTAACTAGATGAAACGATTAGAAGCGATATGAATATTTATATGGATTGCTATTGTGACAATTGCTAGTGTATATTTCTTTGGGATAAAATTAAAATCTCAAACAGATTATTGTACTCCATCAGAAATGCAACAATCCTTAGAGATGATGATAGCAGATCAAGGGAACACACTCTATAATATAGAGGATATATTATTAACAAAAGCTAGACTAACATTTTAATTCTTTATCACATATATAATGTTTTGGAAAAAGAAACAGGAAAACAAACAAGAAGAAAAAACTATAAAAGAAATATATCAAGAGAACAAAAATAACGTTCTCTATAATACAATATCTAATATTAAATCAGATATGGAAGAGAGAGCACAGAAGTGATATGGATATATTGTTAAATGATGATTTCCTGCGAACCATACAGAGATTATAGCCAATCATTTCTTAGACAAATGATATTGAGTAAAGAAAGCAACTAATCAACAACACGATTGACGAGTATTAATAGTACGAGATAAAGACTATAGTGTACCTTGAATTGAATGGCTAGACTAACCATCTAGCTAACTATGGGAGGGTGGATAGTAGCTAGCTGAGAAATACTATCCTCAAAAGGTTGAACTCCTTTCTCTCCCGAATTAAACTTTTTAACCATATATAACCTAAATAACAATGACTAACTTACAACAACTAAAAGAAGAGGCGAGGAAAGAGTTTGATGAGAAATTTGTTGAATTTGCACCTGATGGGAGCAAATGGGGAGTAGGATTGAGGGTTATTCATAAAGGAACTACAGATGATGCAATTATTTTGGAAGATATCAAAGACTTCATCGACTCTCTCATCACCAAAGCATACGAAGAGGGGAAGAAATCACTCCAAGAACCAACAGAGGAGAGAGTTTGAGTAAAGAAATATAAACATAAGCAATTATGATGGATAGCTGAATATATGGAAGAATATTGAGATGAATGTAATTGACGATATTTCATAAATTGAGATGAAGCAAATACCATAGATTATGAAATAGTTGAAACTTGAAATGATTGGGAAATTATAGCCTAACCTTTTAACCTATAAACTAAAGAGAAGATGTGAATAAAAGAATCACTAGAAACGATACAGTATGCAATAGACCATAACATATACAAATATACCAAAGCTCTTGAGGACAGGAAGAGGGAACTATTAAAGCTTTTAGATAGTAAAGATAAAGAAGAATGAAAGATGAAGTATTAAAAGAATTAGATAAAGAAACAAAGAAACTAAAAAAAATATTACTCAAAGATTTTAGTATTGATGGAACTTGATTATTAGCATTTACAAGGCAATATACAGAATTATATAACAAAAACAAAGAAGTCTCTCTTGAAAAAGAAGTTAAGGCTTTTGTGGATGAACTTATAGAAGATAAATTATTTGAATATTATGAATTTAAGTAGTCTAACCTAACCTTAAAAACTAAATCAGATGCACTATGAAAACATTAGAAGAGTACGGAAACGGACAACACTTAGAGCATAACCCTAAGTGTTGGAAGCTTGATAACACTACTATCGTAAACGAATACTTAGACTTCATAAAAGGTGAAGAGAGTATCGAAAAAAGATGTGGTGCTTGTACAAAATCTTCACTGTGTATAGCCTTATTGGGAGATGCACAGAAACGAGCTGAGAGGAAAGTAGAACGCAACACATATGTTGCAAAGAAAGGACACAGAAAATGAAAGACTTACAAAGCAAATCGTATGACAAGTATTACTCACGAGAGCGTGGGTACATAAAAATGTTAGAGTCTAAATACATCAGCTTTGATGTATACGTCAGACTATTCCACCGAAACAGGATTACCTATGAGTTCAAGAAAGAACTCGCAAGAAAAGGTAAATTCTGTATGCGGTGCGATGAGAAGATTGAAAGATGCACTTGTAAAAAGGAAACGATACCTTTTCCAAGGCGAACCAAGTAGAACTATAGAGGGGGTGTATAAGCTCCCTCTACTAAAGAAGTTAAGATAACTAAAATATATAAAAAGCCTAGCCTCACTTAACGAGGCTTTATATGGAGAGAGTAGCTCAGTTGGTAGAGCCCCTGCCATTGCGGGGAGATAGCAGAATACTAATGACTGTTAGGGCTATGCAAGACTAATGACTAGTCATCATAGTGTGTCGGAGGTTCGATTCCTTCCTCTCTCCCAAATAAAACTAAGTAACTTAAATAGATTTTACTACTATAATATAACAGATATGACTAAACAAGAAATGATAGATAAAATTTATGAAGTAATGGCAGATAAGACACTTACAGTAATGATATGAGATGTGTTGGATTGGCGAGAAAATATAGATAAGAGGGTACAGACAAATAAAGAATATACAGAAATAAGAGAATTTATATTATGATTACGAGAACATAAAAGAAAACCAATAGGAGACCAATCCACCGAGTGTATAGAGTTTATATATAATTTGATTAAGTAACCTAAAATAGATTTTATATTATATACTATTATAGAGATGGATAAAGATAAGTCTTGATTTGATATAAAAAAACGAAAAAATATCTCAAAAGAAAAGGGAGGCGTAAAGTTTCGCATTTATAAAGAAGAAGATAAAGAAACAAAAGAAGCAAAAGAACTCATAAATAGTCTAAATAGAATATTTATTTGGCTATCTAAAAGATAGATTTTATATTATATACTATACAATGAAAGCAAAACTAAGAATAAGAAGAGACAAAAAGTTTTGACCAGTAAGACCTGAAATGGAAGATTATGATTGAGGTATATATGAGTTTACGAAATGATGGGAAATAACAGAAGAAGATAGGATAGCATATGCTTGAGAGACTGCACGAATAACAGAAGAACTTCCAGTAGCTTGGGTAGCGAGTTGAGATTTAGAGTTTATTAAATAGATTTTATATTATATACTATAGAGATGGATAAAATAAAGAAAGCCTAGCCTCACTATACGAGGCTTTATATGGAGGAGTCGTTATGTAACTAGAAATAGGGTTAAGCTTGTAGGGGTGTTATCCTCCCTCCTCCCGATATGGGTAAGTATAGCATATGGAATGCGAGAATGATTATATAATCATTTTAGATAGGGAGTTCGATACTTCTTTCACCCATTATACGACTAAGCAAGCGTATAGAAACTAAATACCGGGAACGGTATTAAGGAATATGCTTCGTTGGAAGTGAACGATAAACTTCCCGTTGGGGATTGTAGTTAATCCCTATATATAGAGAGGGACGTTATGCGACTAGTTAAGCATAATGTTGGGTTAAGTAAGTGAATTACCTAATGTGGGTTCAAATCCCACCCTCTTCCAATATGAACAATACAACGTCAATGTCGTAGTAGAGTTCAAATAGTTCTTTTAATTATATAATTGTATTAGAGATGAATAAATTAGATTATGAAAAATGAGTAAAATATATTTGTAAAGAATGTTGATATGAGTGAAGAATACCTGCTTGAATATCATTAGAAGCACTACAAAAAGAAATGCAAAGAAATGAAAAATGCGCATTATGTTGATGAATAAATATTATAAAAGAAGAATAGAATTTTACCCTCCTAATTGTATTAGATATGACTATAGTTGAAAAAGGTAAAAATAAGTCTTATGAAGAATTACCATTAGGTCAAAATTCATATTGTTATTGGAGTAAATGATTACAAGTAGCAATAGCAGAAAGACACCTAAATTCCGTATGATGATTAGATTTATTGCCTGAAGAATATTGAGCAATAGCAATGATGATTGATTATACGTTAGACCAAATATCAGCAAAAAAGCATTGAAGAGAAATGTTTGAGAAAACATTAAAAGAACATTATTATTAGTTTTATATATTTAATTGTATTAGATTTTATTAAAAATAATTTATTTACCTAAAACATAAACTACCTATGGAGAGAATATTTAAAATACGAGAGCTACCTAAATGAGCTAAAACAAAACAATGGATAGAAGATAGTTGAGATAAATCTTTTGAAGTTTTGACATTCAAAAAGATGGATTGAATGTATTGACAATGGTTTACAGATGATTGACAAATGGTAAATTTCAACGCAGAGTTTGTGAAGGATTGAGACTTTTATAATATAATTAATAATAATGCAAAAAGAAATGCACACAATAACATTTAAAGATTGATATACCTGAAGAGATATGACTTTAAAATTTCATCCTGATAGTAGTATAGATGATTGGAAAGATGTATTTAAAACAATAATGATATTTGCAACTTGGCAACCAGATAATTTAGATTTTTTAGATTCAGATGACTAAACGATACACATCAGACTTACATCTACAACATAACAACATTCTCAAATATGACAATAGACCATTCAATTCAATTGAAGAACATGATGAACATATTGTAGAAGTAATAAATGAATATGTAAATAAGGACGACCAATTGTATATTCTTTGAGATATATGTTGGAAACCTAATAAATGAATAGAAACATTGAAAGAAATAAAATGTAATAATGTGTTCTTTATACAAGGTAACCATGACTTTACCAAATATCTCAAGATATACGAAAACTTATGATGGACTAATCTATGACTTATGCACATAGACAAGGAAGCTAAAGTTGTGTTGTGTCACTATCCTATGGAAGAGTGGTTTCATTCACACCATAAAGAAGATGGAAGGTTTTTCCATATACATGGACATAGTCATTGAAATTCCATTAGAAGAAAATGACGCATTGATGTTGGATTAACCTTTAAAGATATGTGGAGACCAGTAACGCTAGAAGAAATAAAAGAGATTTTAATTAATAATGAAAATATAGATCATGGCATCTAAAAAGACTCCAAAGAAAATATTATGAGAAAAACTATTAAAACTATCCAAGAAGATAGTATATATAAGAGACGAATATAAGTGTCAACATTGCTGAAAGCAGGACTATAAAGATTACCAAGCTAGTCATGTTATACCAGTTAGTGCTGATAGGAGACTTCAATATGATATACTTAATATGAAAGTAATGTGCTATCATTGTCATCTTAATTGGTGGCACAAGAACCCATTAGAAGCTGGTAAATGGTTTGAAGATACTTTTCCAGAAAGAAGCGAATATTTAAAAGAACAACATAAGAATAATAAATGAAAATGAACTATCCCTATATGATGGATGGAAGAATTGTACGTAAAATACGAAGAACTTTATGAAAAGATAAAGCATAACTAGGAACTTATATAAAAAAGATTTAACGAATTATCCCTTGATTTTAGAAAAGAAATCCTTATAAGGAATATAACTTTATATTATATTTATAACAACCATGAGTAACGAAGAAGTAATTAGTCCAGTAAAAACTAGATTAGAATTCAGAAACAAAGGAACTAAAAGAGATCCTGATTACAAATTTATTTCTTGGTCTAAAGAACTAGAACAAGAAGTACCAGTAAAGGTAGAGAAGTTTCTAATGATTAGTGAAAGCTATAGATTAGAGATGTTTACAAAAACAGAGGGAGGTGAAAAGAAAGGTTATTTCAGTCACTCTAATTTTATAGAAAAACTTAAAGAAGATAAAATAACATTGAAAGATAAAGAAACTTGAGATGTTGTGTTTGATAAAGTATGGGATTATAAAGATTGTCCTGCAGGAGCTAGACTAGTAACTTATGTGTTAGCGCTAATGGATTGAGAACTTGTACAAGTAAAACTAATTCCATCACAAGCTAAATCTTTGAAGTTTATCTATAAAAAATGAGATAAATGGAGACCATTCTCTGATAGATACGACTATTGGGTAGAAGTTACTGGTAAAGAGTTCCCTAATGAAGATGCTATGTATGAAGTGCCTACATTCAAAATAGGAGAAAAGAAAACAGAAGAAGATACTAAAAAAGTAGATGAATATAAAAAGGATTGGGAAATCTATATGAACGCAGTAAAAGAGAAAAGAAAAGCTTATGAACAAGCTAAAGAAATAGACGATAGTCTCCCGTTCTAGCCTTTACTAACTAAACTATATTTATGCAACAACAAGAATATTTAGATAAATTTTCAGACACTCTACAAGATATGTTAGAGCTTACTAAAAAAAAGAATGCTGACTACTCTTGACAAGAAGATGCGTTTAGTAGTTTTAAGTTAGTAGAGAAGCTGTGAGTGTGTGATACTGAAACATGATTTATAACAAGAATGACAGACAAAATGTCACGTTTAAATAATTTATTGAAATCGTGACAACAAAAAGTATTAGATGAAAAAATAGAAGACACACTCCTAGATTTAGCTAATTATGCTATCATAATGAAGCTCTATTTAGAGGAAAGAAAAAGAGTATCAGACTTAGTAGATTTAGCAACTAAAATACCTAATGACTAAAAATTTAAGAATAAGCGTATCTCAAGTTAAGACATATATGAAGTCGCCTGCAGAGTGGGCTTGACAAAAGATATTATGAATATACACAAAACTAGTAAACTCTAGTATTACCTCATGAAGCGCATTTCATAAGGTAAGAGAAACTAATAATAAAGCTGATTGAATGTTGATTATACATCAAGCAGATGAATCTATTAAAGAAGAAGCTATAGAGAAGTTTAACAACCTAGAGGATAACTATGAAAGATTATGTAGGCTTGTTGATGTACCTACATCTATTAAGAACGAGGAAGAGTTTAACGTAGATATATTCGACAACTGAATATTCTGGAAAGGGTATATAGATTGACAAACAGAAGACGCTGTTATAGAGTATAAATCGTCTAGTTCGTTGTCAGAACAAGATAGTAATGTTGCTATGCGACAAGCAGAAAACAATTGGGATCAATACGAGTTTCAGGCTTGGATATATATGAGAGCAACAGGAAAGAAAAAATGCTATATTATAGAAGTGCTTAATAAAGACACAACTATAACAGAGAAAACAAGAATAAAGAAAGATGACTTAATTAGTTTATGTGAAAACTTTCAAGAGGGAGATGAAAAGTTAACAATGGCTAAGATAGTTGCTAAGTATGAGCCAAGAAAAAACCCATGACAGGTAATAACATTTACAATGGATAAAAAGTTTGATAAAAGAATGACTGATAAGTATATGCCAATTATCAATGAAATGAAGGATTTATTTAATAAACATAGTAAATAGATGAATGAAACTAAATTTAAAATCGGAGATAGAGTTAAAATAATTAGCAATGAAAATCTCGGAGAACACCCATTAGGAACTGTTTGAGTTATAGTTAAAATAACCTATTTCTGATATAGTGTTGAATATGAAAATGAAACATGGCGGTATGATGAGAGTGAGTTAGAGCTTGTATCCAATTCATTTTATAATATTAACGAAACCAAACAAATGGAAACTATCCAAGGCAGAAAAGTAAAAAGATTCTTTACAGAAAAGAAACTTGATAGCATTACAGACATTATAGAAGATAATGAAGAGTTAATAGGGAAGCTATGAATTGTTGCTAATTATATCTATAGGTTCATATATGATATGGACGATCTAAATGAAGCACTAGAAGAGAATGCAGATAATAGAAATGTTGAATCAGTAAAAAGAATGTTACAATTAATTAAAGAACTAAATAAAGATATAGAAAAAGACACTATATTACAACAACTCTTACAGTTCGTTGAACCAATCAAAAAAAAGAATAAATAAAAGGTTATAGGGGTTAGCCCCCTATATGGATTGAAAGTTAGTAGCCTGCTTTCTTTCCTTATAGAGGTTTAGTTCTTAATAAAAACTATATGATACCAGAAGGAATGAAAGAAAGAATATTAGACTATTTAGAGCATTGATACTCTCATAGAGATATAAACAAAAAAACTGGAGTGTCTTTGGGGACAATATCTAAAATTAGGAATGAATGAGATGATGATTGATTGTGAAAATTAAATGAAGTTACCGATACTGTAAAAACTTATAATATTGATTGATGATATTATGTGTTTGAAACTAAAGACAACTATTGAGAAGATGAAACAGTTAAAGTACTTATTCAGACAATAGATAATATATTTAAAGATTATTCTAAACACTGAAATAATTTATCTTGAGAAGAAATAATTCAGAAGTATAAATTAAAACCAGAAGTATTTACATTATTAAAGAATAGACTAAGATTATATAAATCATCTCATGTTATAAGTCCACACACACTTGATAATATGGAAGAATGAGAGCTAGAATGATTTATAGAGAATATAGTAGATGAAACCACACAAGATAGGTATAGAAGAATATTTGATAAAAAACGAGACAATAAAAAGAAAAGAGAAATCACTAGGCTGTCTTTAATAGAAAATAACTTTGATTGGTTTCTTTCCAATCTTGAGAAAATGTTAGATAATAAACAATGATTGGAAATTAAAATGCCCAATAAGAAGTACAAATATAATAATAAAGTTATAGATGTAGCATTCTCTGATATACATATATGAAAAATAAATACTGATGGGGTGATTAAAAGATTAAATAAACTAAAAAACTATTTAATATCCAGAGAAGAATCTATTGTAAATATAATGTTCTTGTGAGATTTGGCAGAATGTTTAGTGGAATGATGAATGCACCCATGACAAATAGAGGAGATGGAATTTAATTGATTTGAGCTTATGATGTATACAGTAGACGTATTTTCTTCTTTCTTGTTGGATCTACATAGTAGTGGTAAAAGGATTATGTTCAGAGGTATGTGATGAAATCATGATAGGCTAGGTAAAGATCACTGACAAGATAATGCAAGAACATGAGCATTAGTAATATATGAATTATTAAAAAGAACATTACCTAAACTAGACATATGATATTATAAAGAAAATATAACATGAATTAGTTGAGATAATTTCCACTATATACTACATCATTGAGATGACTGATTCTCACAAAAGGCATTGTCAAGACCAGAAGATATACTGTGGAAGAATTGAAACAAGAATAAATATAATATTATTATTTATTGAGATAAACACAATATAAGTGTAAAAGAAACTAAATGAGCTACTATAATTTGATTACCAGCTATGGCGTGACAATGAATTTATGATAAAAGATTAGACTTACATAGTGAGCCATGAGTAGTAATAGTAACAAAGAATCAAGATTGAACGCCAGATATTCTAATTAAGAGATTTACATAATAATAAATAAGATGCAACAAAACTATGAAGATTTTCAAAATAGATATAAACTAAGAAGGAAAAATACTACACCATATTATAGATGGGAAGATATGATGGATTATCTTACAGAAACTCAATATTATAAATTCCTTAATCATATAATTGATAGAAACGTAATGTGAAAGAAGCTCCCAAGATATGGAGTTCCTATGCACTATGTTAAAAGTTTTTTAGATGGTTAATAAAAACTAATATAAATAATACCAAGCATCCACTTGGTAATAACTGGGTTAAGGTTGTGGTGGAGAGAGCTAATCTCTAAAAGATGTCATTATCAAAAATAGAGATAGAAATTCCCTTGAGAGTAATGCCTGTGTGATATAAACGAAAAATGACTATACCACGGGGGTCTTGAAAATCCATCTCTCTCTTAAAAAAATATTTTACATCGAAAACTAGCACAATATAATTTGTGTGGTCAGATACCTTCTCCCACAAATGTGGCCATTGTGCAAGGTTCTTAGAATTAAAACTAAGCTAATTTAAATAAAAAAACCTCTATATGGTATCAACTACCAGTAGAGGTTTTTTATATCGCTTAAAGTTATATTTACAACAATGAGAACTGTATTATGGTAAGATATTACTCATATTTTACATAAAAAATAACAATTGGTTTAACAAATCATCTCTTTATCAAACTTTTCATAGATGAATGATATGTTGTTCTATTTCTACTAAATACTCATTTCTTTACATTCTGTTCAACTATCTTTAAAGTATCAAAATCGAAGTAAATAGTAGACGCATGATTAGATGAATACTTTTTAAGTGTTTTACCCTTAAATATTCCTGTCAACCATTCCATAACTATTTCTCTTCATGTCTTTCTACTTATCATACCCATATATCCAAGAGATAATAATTTCTTTGTGTCTTCAGAAACTATAGGCAATGCTAATCATTCAAGTTTATCTTGTTCGTTGTTCTTGTTATAACAATCTAATGTAATCTCTCATTGTAATATATAGCTTGTTCATTCTCCTGCTGGTTCTCATCTACTAGCTGAATATTCTTTTATATTATTAAAACCACTTTCTTTTGTACGTTTATTTAATGTATGAGATAGTATTGTTCAACTAGCATATTTTGTACAATCAGAAGATGTTTGGTTATATTCTCTTTTTATGTGTCATCTTACATTCTTAGGAGTCCCTGTTAGTTTTGTCTGTAAATCTGTATGATTTTCTGGGTCAAGCATATCTAAACTAAACATATCTCAAGGGCAACTTTTGTCAGCAAACTCTCTATGTAGATGTATAGTAAAATTATATTCTCTATCAAGTTTTCTTAATAGCTCATATAAAGATTTATTTTGTTTATTATATGGAGCACGCTTATCTAAATCTCCTGAAATTAATATTCAAAGAGATTCTTCATTAACATCAAAATCAGAAGCATGCCATAATGAATGTTTATGGTCACAAAGTGGTATAATCTCTCAATCTGTAGCAATCATATAATGATACTGAATATATTCACTTCACTCATATCATAATTTTCTATTAAACCTACTTTTGTGAGACCTATTTATTGATTGCAACATTTTTTGTGTGTCTGGTTGCTCTACAGCTGAATGATGTATAACTACCTTATTTATTGCTCTCATATTATTTTAGTCAAGTAATAAATTTTCTTATAGAATTTACTAAAATTGAGTTTAAAGCAACTATTACAGGTGTGAATTGTCCAAAATCTAGGTTAGGAATAGTGTCCATAAGATATGTAGCAACTGCACCTAGTACAGCAACAATAGCTCATCTACCAATTTTTTTCCAGTCTATTGAATTTAGTGTAAACTTTTTAGAGTTTTCCATTTGTGTATATTTTTATAAATTAAAATTATTTTGATAGTATTCGTGCAATCCATACTATAAATAGTAATGTGATTGTTAATAAAATATAATCTTCAACCATATTATATAGTTATATAAAAGGTTTTGTTTTTATTTCCTCCATACCCCTTTCTCATAATACCGTTGGTCGTCTGAGCTGAGCATATGGAATAACTCTTTCTTGAATGATTCGCTAAATACCTGTGATTGTAACTCTCATAGCTTTCTAAGGTTTTCTACTGGAGTACCATTAGTAAATAACCTATGCAACGCATCGTGTATACTTCAATAGAGTTTTATTTTGTTTTGAGGGACATCAGGTCAATTTCTTGAAGTAGGTATCACATGATGTTTAGTTTCTTTTTCGTTCCTACTCCCTCAGTCCTGTCTATTGATATACGACCTTTGGTAGTTATTATTCATATATTTAGTTAGAGCATAAAGTTTGTGAGTTAAAATCTTATATTAGAAGAATGTCTTTATTATTAATATTAATCAAGATCAAGCAGTCACCAATACCCCAGTTATAATAAGTCGAGATAATTTTTCAATAATACTTTGATGTTTATCCACTTTTTTTTCTATAACTTTATTTTTCTGCTCTTGGAGTTTGTACATAGATATGTTCTCCTGTTTTGTTGAATATTTCTGGTCTGCTTTTTCTATAAAATCTTTGAGGTCTTCCTTAATATCTTTTATTCATTCAAAAACCTCCTTATGCTCTTTAGCGTTTTGTTCTTTTAGAGTGTCAATCATAAGTTTAAGATTATCGTTACTACACATTTGTGCGAAATAAAATATAAATAAAACTATTTTCTTACTCAATTTTTTATGTTGATATTTGCTATAGAATCTCCAACATCGTTATCAACTACGAAGAATTTACTCTCTGTGTAAGTAGTATCAGTCACAGGATTAGTTCCTGAACCTTCAGTAACGTCTACTAACTGATAAGTGTCTCCAAAGTCTCCTCCTTTGATATAAACTGTAAACTCTCCGTCAGTGGTACGGGTTGTTTTGATTTTATACCACGTGTTGGTTGAAATATACGAAGGGGCTGTTCTGAATAATAATACATTACCACCAACAGTAGAACGATATAACCTAATGTCATCACCATTAAACAGGTATAAATTATATGAATTAGATTGTTGATACGCAGCATTTCTATCACTTAATATTGTGATAGAAGGACTTCCAGCATTAACATACGCATAAAACTCCCACTCACCGTAAGCAGTGTCGCTTTGGAAAGGCTTAGTCCCTGCACTTGTACATTCAAGGTATTTAGTCCCATCAGTTTTTTCTTTAACCTCATAACTACCAGTACCTTTAAGCCGACCAATAGGGTCAGTCTCTCCAACAGCGTCGTCCTCAAACTTCTCACTAACAACTGTTTGTACGAAACTGTTGTGGTAGTCTTTAACCTCTTGTTCTGAGAGTGGTCTGTTTAAAGTTCTAACGTCTAATAAAGCACCTTCTGCATAATTACTAACACCACGCCTACTCATCAAATATAAGTCATTAGCATTAGATACTGAACCAGTAATAGAACTAATATCAAGAGTTTCTACTAACTCACCATCCTGATAAAAATACGCTTCGTCAGTATCACGATTAACAACAACAGCAATATCAGTTGCAACAGGATTAGATAAATCACCAAAGAAAGTATTCACTTCGTTAGTGCCATCTGCAATTCTGAAAAATCCTGAACTACCAAATGACTTTACTAACTGCCAACCAACACCATCACTATCATCAGGTTTCTTATTTAATAAACCTTGTGTAGCAGTATTTTTTGTGAAACAACCTCTCATTAATAATGAGAAGCTACCAGTACCGAAATCAAGAGAACTGTCATCACTAACAACAACTTCGTCATCAACACCGTCAAACTTCAAACCATCCATTGTAAGTAACGGATTACCAACGTAAGTAGCGTCATTCTGATTACCAGAAATATCAAGCACCTTGTTAGTCTTCACTGTGTCCTTGTTGAAATTATAAGCAGCGACTAGACCTGTTAGTTTTTGTAAGGTAAAGTCTGTTATTGTATAATCAGCTGTATCATTAATATGTAAAAAACTAAAGACACCATCCGCATATGTAGTGTTTGTTATTGTATAAGTGACATCGTTAAACCCTTCTACAGAATGGTAATCATCGTTATCACTTGCAAAATTACCAGCGACACCGTCCTGAAATCTAGCGATTGGAGGTTCACAACAGTTTAAACTAGCGTTATAAGTGACATGATATTTCTCACCCTCGACAAGGTTAAGATTTTCAAGTCCAGCAATGTAAATATCACTAACCTCACTTGAAACACTAAACCCGTTAGTACCGTCTCCTGTAAATGTTGTATATGGAAAGCTATCACTGTTTTTAAAATCGTTATAAGTAATATCTTTTAAATAAGCTTCTTTCTCACGCTCAAGGTTAGTAATCATACTAGCAGGATTAGCATACTTAGTCCCTGCGTTACCACGAGTGATAGGACTTGCTCTAAGGAATTGTTTTTCTAAATCATTTTCTTCATCTGTAGAAATACTCTCATCAAAAATAAGACAACGTGATAAGTAAACAGTCCCTGAAGTACAAGAAAATGTAACAGTAGTTTCATCTGTTAATGATAGAATAGTTTTATCGAAAGACCATCCAGTAAGAACAATATCTGTGTTTGTAGAACCAATAGCAACTCTTAATGTACCGTTACCACCAGCCATTGTTATAAGATTAACAGCATCAAAACTATCAACGGTGAAAGATAACGATGTTGAAGTATCTAATTTATAAGCCAATCCTTTAATAGTTTGTTTGAATTCACCGTTAGTGTTAACGCCTTGCACACCGCTCATTGAGTCGATGTAGGAGCCGTTTCTTTTGTTATTGAAACTGAATATTTTTTTCATCTATATGTATTTATAAATAAATTATACTTTCCACCTTGTATTGCTTCGTTCTTGGGTTATCTGTTCTAGTGATAAAATTCCTTCCTTGACTGTGAGTATAGGTATTTGACCGTCGAAGGTTCTTATAATTGTTGTATCGTTACCTATAATAACATTTTCTTCACCAGCAGTAGGTGTTCCACTATCTTGGTTAGCATCTCCTGTTAATTCAGGAGCGTTCTCCTTATCACCGAAATAGAAATTAACTACACCACTTTCATCACGAGTAATACTTATAAACTTCAATTTATTAATTTCTATACTGTCATTACCAGATAGTGCATAAGAAACACTATCAGAAGTTAATTGCATTTTATTATCATCGTACATCCTAATCTTCAAACTATCCCCATTATAAGCACAATTATGGATTATAGAACCAAAATTATTTTCACCAAAACTATAAGGATTAATCCAACCCATAATAGTGATTGCTTTTGTTCCAATAAAGTCAGAGCCACAATCAATCTTACTAGATGAACCGTTAAACTCTCCACTCCATAAAGCACCGTTCTTTTTAACTGAAACATCAGTAGGTGTTAGTGTATTCAACCCACTCTTATCCTCAATAACTCCATTAATACTTTGGTAGTCGAGGAGTGTAGTAGTATCAGTGTTAAAAACTTCTTTTACTGATATATTATCAACACTACCTACAAACCCATCAAACCCATAAATGAAAATCTGGTTATTATTAACAGATATATTATGTTCAAATTGATAAGAACCTGATGAACTTATATCCATGAAACGGTCGATACCGCCATTAGAACCAAGATAACCGCTAATGCTACCACTTTCAATAGTAACATCAACAGTAATACGATATTTTATTCCCAAACTTGTATTAATGGATTGTTTTATAGCATCACCGGAAACGCCAGAAGCGACAGCCTTACCATTCTCGATAGACCAATTAGACCCTACAGTCCAATCACTATCAGTATCGAAAGTACCATTAACAACTAACTCATCACCAAGCTGCTCCTTAACACTAGAACTCAAACCTTGAGAGTAAGAACCACTATTAAGAAGAGAAACCTCTTCAGCGGATAGAGTGCGGTTGTAGATTTCAACGAAATCAATAGTTCCATCAAAAGGTTCACTACCAGTACTTAAAGAGCCTACATATAAAAGACCATCTATAATAGTTAAATCTCCAGTACCAAGATTTTCCTTAACAAACTCACCATCAACGAAAATTCTAACACCATAATCTACATCAACAGTGACTATAACATCTTTATATTGACCATCATTGTAAGTACCACCAGTTGAAAAACTACTACTAATACCTTGACCCCAAGTGAATATCTTACCATCAATAACTCTTATTATACCGAAATTATCAATACGAACGACATTACCTTGGTTAAGAGTGGTAAACTTGAACCTTGCTCTAATACTGAATTTTCCTTTGGTAGCTAAATATTTATAACAACCATAGTTAATATTATTACCTATGGTATCATCAAAAACAGCCTTGCCATCCTCAAAGGTTACATTGTTAGGTGTTCCACCGTTACGGATAACATTCGCTCTACTACGAAAGTCCTCACGAAATATTGCTTGTGGTTTAGTTATTATTTTTTCCATAATTTTTTATGGGTTATAAGTAAATTATTCTTCTACAGTTCTAGGGAAATCTGCTAGCACTACATCAACATCTATAATGTCGCTTGTAAGCTCTACATAGTCTTTCACTTCCTCTGTTACTACATTCCCTTGTTCGTCTAATTCAGCAGGAGTTACTACCTCTTTTTTGTCTATAAGTTTTACAATTCTTTCTACTTCTTTTTCTATTCTTAATATATTTTCAGGGTCATATATAGAAGCTTGTATAGCTTTTAGTGCTGTCCCCTCTTGTTTTATAAGATTATAGATTGCAGTACCTAGTTCCACAGTCAATGGAGCTGTACTTGTTGTTGGTTTTGGTTCAAAATTTAACATTTGTTTAAGTATAATAAATTAAAATTAAGAAGTATAATAATGTCATTCAAAACTAATATCAATATTAGAAGCATCAGCTGCTTCTGAATATATTTTACAACTTATTCTTGTTCCTGAAGGTTGTTGAGGTATTTGTATTCTTTTTGTAGTATTACCAGTAATACCACCAAAGAAAGAGCTATCTTGCCAATATCTTGTGCAACCTATCAATTCCTCACTACCTGACTCACCAGCATATATTTCTATATAATACTCTCCGTCATCATCTCCATTAATTAAGTTTATCCAATGCAAATCAAAAGCTGCATCAGTAAGCGTATCTGCTGGTATTACTTCTGTGATTGACCCTCATGTTCCCCAAGCACCAGCTCATGAAGTTACAGTAACACTTACTGCTGTTGTTGGATAACAAAAAGGCTTACCATGAACGTGGTAATAAGCTGTATTCATATGTGCCATTAGAGAATTAATCCCTTGATTATATGGTACACTTACCCAATCTTCTTTATTCCCTATAGCGTCTCTAATTGTTTTGTTGTCTGCACTATTAGCGTCTGCAACAGTATATGGACTAAATCAAAATACCATTAGTTGTTTTGTTTACATCAGTAAAAAGGTACTAATACTGTATTACAAGTATTAGTATACTAAAGAATAGTCTATTGTTAAGTCACCGAAAGTTGCTTGTCCAGTTGCTTCATCTTTTGCTTGTATTTGTAGGTATGGTCGTCATTCAGTATTTACTATATATCCTTTGAATCAATCATCATCCCCAGAATCGAATACTGTAACCTCAGAGACATAACTACTAAGGTCTGCAGGACTAGAGTCGTCAGCTGTTTTAAGCCCAAGAACTTTAAGTTTTACAGGTCAAGAATCATTGACGTCATATCCTACTTTCAAGAGTAATGATTTCTTTTCTCTTGCATCAATCACATCACCAAAATCAGCATAAGAAGTAGTTAAATCTTGTGCAGTTACTAGAGGAAGGAAATCTGTCCTTTGTGCGTATTCAGGATTGATTTCAATATTTCTTTCTGCTTGTACATCGTAGTCAGTTACTACATCGTATGATAGACTAATACCTATCAAATCGTCATCAGACATACTTGTTGTATCATAGTCTAGGGTCAAAACATTCCCTGATAGCGTACCTCCTTTGTTAGAAACAGTAGGAGAATATATCACCTCTCAATCAGTAATATTCACAATCACACCTATCTGTTCTTGTTTGATAGTTCCTAGTCCTGTAATTTCTACAGTCTGTGCAGAAGCATCGAAGGTATATCCTCAATCCTCTACTCCAACAGTTATACCTGCTCCTGATACACCACTTGATGTAGATGTACTTGAACTTGATCCACTAGCTTCTCTAGGAATGTTTGTGTATACAATAAAATTGTCATCAGATTCGAAGCCTCTTTCAACTTCTGCAGGTGTTAACCCTTTAATCTGAATTTTTCCGTTTGTTACAGAAATAGCGTGTCCATTTCTTGTGAATACCGACCTCAGATTTCCTTCTGCGTCGTATACTTCTATACCTGCAATATCATAGTTTTTCATTGCAGATATTTCGTCTGGAAGACTTGATATAGCAATAGCATTTTGAGAATGATATGCTGTAATAAAATCTCCATTAGTAGGTTTTCCAACATAAGTGTCAGAATTTATCCCGTATAAAGATAATTGATTTTTCATCTTTTTAAAATATATTATATAAAAGGTTTATGTTGTTTTAATCTATTTTCTTTTCCCTCATTTACATCACATTAGTATATTAGTTAAGATTAAAAATTAGCACCGAAGAATATTGGATTACCTTCAATAAATGGATATTGATTACCAGCTCACCCATTATATAGATTTGTAACGTCTGTTTGTGATAATAAGCTGTCAAATATTCCAAATTCATCAAAATTTCAATCCCAATATCTATTGTTTTCATATGTACTCCCTATAACAACTCAATCTGATAATGCTGACAATCCAGAAAATACTCAACTTCATTCTAAAGACCCATTTAAATATACATAATAGTTTGAAGTATCCCAAGTCGCTACTAAATGATACCAAGTATCAACCGATAATGAGGTAATAGTTGTTATTTTAAACTCTGTATCGTAGAGATTAACTGATATTTCTCAAGATAAACCACTACTTATCCAAAGATAACCTGCAGTGGTATCATTTAATAATGTATTATTATTTGTATTAGTACTTGCATATCAACCAGTACCAAAAACATCAGCAGTAAACCAGAAGGATATTCATCATTCAGACGGGAAAGAAGTATTAATTGTGATTTTATCATTAGTTCAATCAAAGGAATAAGCTCAATTTATCTTACCACTAGCTGTATATGTTGCCCCATTTATTGTACCATTATTAGAACCTACACTATCAGGAAAGCTCCCATTGGTGTCAGCCTTCCAGTATCATACTATATTGTCTTTTAAAGCCATAGTTTATTAAATTATTTCTAAAACTCTGTTATCTTGGATTCTACCGTCTTGTATGGTAAACTCTTCTCCCTCGTTATGTTCTATGTTTGTATTACACCATTCTATTGCTTCTGTATCAGTCATAGATACAAAATTAAAGTTGTCTGGCAATACACTAGTGTCTCAATTAACATAGCAAATATAGTCTTGATCTTTATTAAATGCTGTTTGTTCTATAGTAGTATCACCATAGTTTACCTCTGGATCTGCGTAATAGTTTTCATTTATTTCTGGTCTTGTGTATTTATATATAGCCATTGGTATATTTTATTAACTAAAATCTAGTCCTGCTTGTCCGTAGTAGTTAGTCCCATCATAATAGAAAGAAACTATATCTACCGCACTTGCATCTGTAGTAAGTGTAGGCGCTGTTCCTCATGGTCGTTTTACTGTGGCAGGTCGTGTAGCAGTTCTACTACCTGTAGCATCTTGTACTAATACTAATAAGAAGTTACCTGGTTTAGCAGGTGCTGTGAATGTGAATGTTTCGTTTTGTGCTCCAAATGTGAATTTGAATTTATTACCATTCCCCCAGTCAATAGTAGTAGTACCATCTCCTGTAGCTGTTCCTTGTGTAAACCCTATACTATTAGCTCAAGCGTCTAGTTCTCCTCCTAGTTGAGGTGTAGTATCTTCTGATATATTTTCTAGCTTAGTACCTAGTTGTGTCTGTATAGAACTTGTAACTCAATCTACATAATTAAGCTCTGTTGTTGAAAGAGTTGCTCAATCTAATATATTAAGTTCTGTAGCTGTAGATGTTACTGCCACATTTTCGTTTATCTTCGGAGATGTAAGCGTTTTATTTGTTAGTGTTTCTGTTCAGTCAGTATAGCTGACTTTACTATCTGCTATAGCTTTAGGTGTAACCATTTTAGTGTCATCTGTTCAGGTATCTACCTCTGCACCAGTTGCTACTACTTCATCTCAAGTATTTGTTCAAGATGTATTGCCTAAGATAGTTCTTTCTGCAGATGTTAATATTTTATTAGTAGTTCATTCTACCATATTATCCATATCAAAAGCGTCTGCTGAAACATTGGTAGGGTCATAGGTACTAGATAACATATCTCAACCTCAAGAACTACCTATAGCGTCTGCTACTGCTTTAGATGTAGGTACTGTAGTATCGTCACTACCCAATCAAGTGGTAGAAGTAACTATAGTCTTTACACTATCTTTTATAGTATCTCAAGTAGTTCAATCAAATAATACTATAGCACTATCTGTACTAGTAGCAGGTCAAGTAACTCAACCACTACCAGCATTATCATCTACATATTTTTTTGTAGCAGGTTCGTAATCTGCGTCAGGAGTGAATGCTGTTGTATTGTTTAATTCTAATACATTACTTTTATCTGCTTTATCAGTATCTAAAGTAGATATATTGCTTGTATTTGTTGATATTTGTGTAAGCTCTGCAGATGTAGCAAACTTATTAGTTGTAGTAGTGTCGCTTATATCATCAGCATCCAATACAACTGTTCAAGTCTGTCAATTAACACTATCTACAGCTCCACTTCATCAAGTTATAGCGTTTGATTTCTTTATTTTCTTAGCTTCAGTTTCTCAATCCTGTACTACTACTAAAATATCATCATCTGCGATTGATACTATCTCTGTTAGTTCATCTATTCTTTTAGGTGTTCAAGCCATTTAGATTGTTTATTTAAGTAAATTATATTGTTATATACTATCTATGTGTTATTAACATTAACATTCCCAGACCCATTATCAGTTACTGTTGATACATCTGTATTTGCTAATAATATATTATTATCGGCTCAAGTATTAAATGTTACAGTACCTAAATCGCTATTTCATGTTATAGACGAATTATCTCAACTTATAATTAAGTCTCAAACCCTACTATTACCAGTAAGAGCTATGCCAGATCAAATTAAGTCTACATCTATATTTTGAAAAGCATTACCAGAGCTTACATTATAATCTTTTTCTATAGAAATCTTACCACCAGTATTGTTAGAAAATGAACATCATGTAATAGTATTAGCTAATATTGTACAAGCAACCGAGCCATCCCAAAGAAATACTGAATGTGAATGT
>Ga0102934_1000085_pt1 | contig 47923 bp, 47 predicted proteins | sample SalPonR2_A_D1_MG_FD_78175 | JGI IMG/M metagenome (GOLD analysis project Ga0102934, IMG submission 78175) | Salt pond soil microbial communities from South San Francisco under conditions of wetland restoration - Salt Pond MetaG R2_A_D1_MG | ecosystem: Environmental > Aquatic > Marine > Intertidal... | reverse complement strand
TCTTTTAAACCTGATAAAAAAGGCCAGCCACCATAGAAAAATATTATAGTCGAAAGTATAAATAATAAGTATTTACTTCCGGCAAATTCAATACTATAGTTAAAAAAACTTTGAATCATAGGAGAAAGAACTAAAATCGGCGCCGTTATAATTAATGATATTTTAAATCTTTTTTTGAAATCTTCTAACATTTTTTTATGATCCATATATATAACCTCCTCATATAATATGAATAGGTAATATTTCCTGAAAAAATAGTTAATTTTAGTATATTACTCAACTTTAAATTTGTCAATATATCAAATTAAATGAAAAAAAGCTGTACCTATCCATAATCTTGACAGGTACAGCTTTTTAATATATTTAATTCACATGGAAATTTATAGCCAGAGGAAGTAACCAACAAATACTAAACCAAGTACATATACAAGCCAGTGTACATCTTCGCCTTTACCAGTAAATAATTTAACTAAAGGATAAACAATAAAACCAAGGGCTATTCCATTTGAGATGGAATAAGTTAAAGGCATAATTATCATGGCCACAAATGCCGGTAGAATATCTGTAAAATCATCCCAATCAAGTTTGGTGATATTAGACATCATCATGGTCCCTACAACAATTAATGCAGGAGCAGTAGCGGCTCCAGGCACTATCCCAATAAGAGGTCTGAAAAATAGAGCCAAAAAGAATAAAATTGCAGCAACAACACCTGTTAAACCTGTTCTTCCTCCTTCAGCCACACCTGAAGCAGATTCAACATAAGTTGTAACTGTAGTTGTACCAAAAAGAGCTCCACCGGTAGTACCTATAGCATCAGCAAGTAAAGCACGATTTGCTTTAGGAAGATCTCCATTTTCATCTAAATATCCTGCCTGTTGACTTACACCAACCAAAGTTCCAGCAGTATCAAACATATCTACAAATAAGAAAGAAAGTAGAATCCCGATTAAACCTGCATTAAAAGCAGCTTTTATATCAAGTTGAAATAAAACTTCTGACCAATCTGCCATACTTGGCATGGCAAAAAATCCATTAAAAGCAGGTGTAACTCCATTAGTCCAACCAAATATTGTAGCAGCTATAATCCCCCATAATAGTGCTCCCTTTATCTTTAAAGCATGGAGAATACCAATCACAACCAATCCAAAAATAGCTACAAGGGATGGTCCACTTAACGGGTTACCAATGGTTACTAAAGTGGCTTCACTATTAACAGCTATATTAGCATTCTGCAAACCAATAAAAGCAATAAATAAACCTATACCAGAACTAATACCTGTTTTTAAAGCCATTGGAATTGCATTTACTATCATTTTCCTCACAGGAGTAACACTTAAAATAATAAAAATTATACCTTCAATAAAAATAACTCCCAAAGCTGCCTGCCAGGAAACTCCCATATTTGCAACAACTGAATAAGCAAAAAATGCATTTAACCCCATTCCAGAAGCTAAAGCAAAAGGATAATTAGTAAGAAAAGCCATAGCTAAAGTACCAAGAATTGCACCGGCAATTGTAGCAATAAAAACACCATTAAATGGCATACCAGCATCAGACAAAATAGTAGGATTGACAAATATAATATAAGCCATTGTCATAAATGTGGTAAACCCTGCAATTACCTCAGTCTTAATATCCGTATTGTTTTCTTTTAAATTAAAAATCTGTTCCATCATTCCACCGTTTTCTTCATTTACTTTACTTTCCATTTAATAAATCACTCTCCTTTTGGGATTTATATTGACCCCGCAGGAAAAAGAAAAAGCCTAAATAGAGTCTTCCAATATAAATAACTTCAAGGAAAGATTCCTATTTAGGCTCTTAAATTAAAGGTCCCTTCCCTCGTAGTTGGTTAGTTTACGGCTAACTCGTAGAAACTTGTAACCCATATTGTTACATTTATACGAGGTCAATATTAAATTATATTTACTAATATAATTGTACTTAATTTTAAATTAAATGTCAACTAATTTCTACCTCTTTTTTTAAATATTGGGAGGAGTAATTGCTGAAATAAATTCCAGTTGTTCTTCACCAATATTAGTTATTTTGTGAGGTAGGGAAGATAAAAAGTAAATACTATCCCCTTCTTTTAAATTATATTTTTCTTTTCCAATTTCAATCTTTAGTTCACCATTTTTAACCAATATACATTCTTCACCTTCATAAGTGTTTTTTTCTCTTTGTGTTTCTTCTCCAATTCCAAGTTTTGCTTCAATCATTTCAATTTGTCTATTACGAGAAGCAGAAATTAATTCTATCTCCAGATTTGAGCCTGGTATTTCCATTCTTTTTCTATCTTCTTTTCTTACAACAGTATTATAATCTTTTTCATCAACTAAAAAATAAAAGATGGGAGTATCTAAAGCCTCAGCTATTTGTCTTAAAGCATTTAAAGATGGTTCAGCGAGTCCTCTTTCTATTTGACTTAAATAACTTGAAGTTTTATTTATCTTTTGAGCTAATTCAGCCAGACTCATTGAAGATTCTTTTCTAAGATTTCTGATCTTTTTTCCCATTTTTTCTTTTTCACTCATTTTCAAACCCTCCTTTCTATTTGATAATATTTATTTTTTAAATTATAATTAACAAGTTTAATAATTTAAAAAATATTAACCTCTTCTTATTTATTATTCTACAAAAAACTACAAAATTCCTGCTTTGATTTAAATTTATTATTAATTATTTTAAATAAAATTACTCATAACTAAGTGCATCTACAGGATCAAGTTTTGAAGCTTTAAGAGCAGGGTATATTCCAAAAAATATTCCAACACTCATTGAAAATCCAACTGCCAATAAAATACTCGAAGTTTCAACTATAAAGGGCCAACCTCCAAGTTGAGATATAAAATAGGAACCTATAGAGCCAAAAATGATTCCGATTATGCCCCCAATAATACTCATAATTGTTGCTTCTAATAAAAATTGAATCAAAATATAGTATCTTTTTGCTCCCAGAGCTTTCCTGATTCCTATTTCTCTTGTTCTTTCCGTAACTGAGACAAGCATAATATTCATAATTCCAATACCACCAACAAGTAGTGATATAGCAGCTATTCCACTTATCATTAAGGTCATAGTACCTGTTACCTCATTTATTGTACTTAAAATTTGATCCTGACTAAATATTTTAAAGTTATCCTCACTTTCAAAATATTTGGCAAGAAAATATTCTATCTCTTTTACAGCATTATCTGCTTTTTCTGAAGATTCAGCCTGAGCCATAAAACTATTAATATATTTACTATTTCCAATAGAACTTAAATAAGTAGTAATTGGTATATAACCACTGTCATTTAAATTACCGGTAATTCCTCTATCTTTTTCTTCCATAACCCCGATAACTTTAAACACATAATGTTTTTCATTTGTATAATAAGTAATTTTATCTCCTACTGGATTATTATCTTCATATAATTCATCAACTATCTCTGAACCAAGTACTATTGTATTTGTTTTGTTATTTAAATCATATTCACTAAAAAACTTTCCAATTTGAGGTTTAAAATTATTTACTTCCTGATATTCAGCAGTAGTCCCCACCAGGCTAGCCTGATAATTTTTATCATCTACCATAAAATAACCACTACTCTGATTTTGAGGTATAACCCTTTTTACATCAGGAGAAAATTCTTCTATAGCTCTACCTAATTCTAAAGTAAATTGATCACTGGCAGTAGAACTAAGTTTTCCAAAATTACCACTACTGATTCCCGGGTTAATAGTGATTAAGTTTGAACCCATTGAAGAAATACTACCTGTAACCTGGGCCTGAGAACCAGATGCTACAGAGATTACAGCAATAACTGCTCCAACTCCAATAATTATTCCCAACATGGAAAGTAAAGTTCTTATTTTATTTCTTCCTAAACTGTTTATAGCAATTTTAAATGTCTCATAAAACATTAAACAAACACCTCATCTTTTCTGATTTCCCCATCAATTAGAGAAATTTTACGCCGGGCATGTTCAGCAATATTTTCCTCATGAGTAACAAGGACAATTGTATGCCCCTGTTCATTTAGATCATGAAATAAATCCATGATACTTTCGCCAGTAGCAGTATCTAGATTACCTGTGGGCTCATCAGCTAATATTAAATCTGGGTTATTGGCAAGTGCTCTTGCAATAGCTACTCTCTGTTTCTGACCACCGGAAATTTCATTTGGAAAATGTTTAAGACGGTGCCCAAGTCCAACTTTTTCTAATAAATCTTTTGCAATTTCTCTTCTCTCTTTTTTACTATATCCACCATAAATCAAAGGTAATTCAACATTATGGAGGACGGTTGTTCTGCCTAATAAATTAAATTGCTGAAAAACAAATCCTACATAATCATTTCTCAATTCAGCCAGTTTATTTTCACCTAGTCCAGAAACATCTTTTCCTCTTAAATAGTATTTTCCAGAAGTCGGGGTATCCAAAAAACCAAGTAAATTCATTAAAGTAGATTTACCTGAACCAGAAGGACCCATAATAGATAGAATTTCTCCTTTTTTTATTTTAAAAGATACTTCTTTTAGAGCTTTTACTTCAACATTTCCATTTTTATATATTTTTGTTAGATTTTCTACTTCTATCATTTGGAACGTCCTCCCATATTACCTCCTATACCTGAACCAGGTCCAAATGTTGGCATATTTTTACTACCATTAGCCTGAGCAAAGGTATTTAACAATATTTTATCACCTTCATTTAAACCAGATTCAACTGCAATACGCAGGCCATTACTTAATCCAGTTTTTATTTCTACAGCTTCAGTTTTATTTTCATCAACCACCTTAAAAACAACTTCTTTATTATTTTTATTAAAAACAGCTGTAATGGGAATAAATAGAGTATCTTTTTGCTCTCCTACAATTATTTCTACCTGAGCTGAACTATTAATTTTTATCTCTTTATCAGTTTCATTTAAAGTAACAGTAACTGGTAAAGTAACTGTACCTCCGGAATTATCTGCTTCATTAGCTATTTCAGTTACTTCACCTGTAAAAGAAGTAGCTGGAAGTGAATCCAGTTCAATATTTGCTTTTTGACCCAAACTTATTTCCTGAAAATTACTTTCTTCTATACTAATCTCTGATTTTAAAGTATTAGTATTTTTTATAGTAATTGCATTACCATTTTCATAATAATTTCCCTCTTCAATATAAACATCTGATACTAAACCACCAAAAGGAGCTTTTAGAGTTAAATTTTCTATTCTATCTTCAGCAATATATAAATTTAACTCTGCCTCCTCAATTTCATTCTTTGAACCGCTAATTTTTGCTTTTTCAAGAGCATTTTTCTTTTGGAGATAATTTAATCTTGCTTCCCTTTTATCCAATTCAACCAAAACATCACCCTTTTTGACCATATCTCCCTCATTAACATGTATTTTAGTAATTTTAGTTCCTCCACTTGTTGAAGGAAAAGATAAGTTTTCTTCATTTATAGGTTTAATATATCCCTGACCGTCAATTGTTTTAGTAATATTCCCTTTTTTTACAGTAAATATATTATTAGGATCAATTTTTTGTTCTTTACTCTCATTAGTCTGATAATAAAACTGATAGTAAACTCCACCACTTATTATCAAAACAAGAACCACAGCAACTATTATTTTCCAGTATCTTTTTAACAATTTAAAACCCTCCAGTGATATTTTCACTATTAACAAACTTAATAAATTCTAATTTATTAATAAAAATAGTATCTTTTATTGATTTAAGATTTATCCCTGATTCTCTGGCTACAATCCAATTATCCTGATATTCTAGATAATCAATTATTCCTCTATCATATTTAATTTCAGCAATATCTAATTCATTTTTACTTCTTTTATAATTTAATTCTTCCTTAGCAAGTCTATCTTTATCTAGAGATAATTTATTTAAATGATTTTCCAGATCTAATTTGAGTTTTCTTACTTTATCTTCATAATTATTTATATTATTTTTAAGAGAAGCTTTTTTTGATTCAAGATTAATTCCATGTTTTCCTCCATCATAGAGATTGTAACTAAAATCAATAGTAGCTGTCAGGTTTTCGCTTAGAGTATCATATTTTCCTGTTATTCTAATATTTAAATCATCTTCTTTTTTTAAATTTTCTAATTCTCTTTCCAAAATTTTTCTATCTAGTTTAATAGTTTTCAAACTACTGTTATTTTTTTCAACTAAACTCAGTAAATTTTCATTATTTAAATACTCACCAGTTATTTTATTGGTTTTCTCTTTTAAATTCAGTATAAAATTATTCTCACTCTGAAATAAAATATTCATTTTACCATTAAGTCCCAGTTCATTTTCAAATGAATTTATACTTTCATCTATATTATATCTTTGTTCTTTAAGTTTATATTTTGCATCCTCCAGACTATATTTTGCTGTTAAAAGTTGATTTTCTCCTGCTTCACCTATATTTTTTTCTTTTTTTACTTTTTTGAGATTATCTTCTGCTTTTTTTACACTTTCTAAGTAAATTTTTTCTCTTTCCTTCATTCGAACTATATTCAAATAACTTTGAACCCAGGTTATTATTTTTGAAGCTTTAATATTTTTCAATTCCTCTTCTGCATTAATTAGATCTTTTTTTAAATTATAAAGTTGATTTTCTAACTCACTATTAGTAATCGGGTAAAGCTGTTGAGTTAAACTAAGATCTATTCTCTCATCATCTTCAGTAACTCTTAAAGCAGGGTTAAAAGAAAGTCCAAAATCATATAGTTTATTAGCAGTAATTGATATACTATCCTGATTTATACTACTATCTGATTTCTCTTCCAAAGCTAAATTATCTTCTTCGTCAAAATGATGGGTATATTCTCCAGCAAAATCTATTTTCCAATCTTTTTGAGCTTTAACACTTTCAATATTTCTTTTTATTTGGTCGATATTGTTTTTTAGATCTTCAATTTCAGCACTATTTTTTAACCCAATCTCAATTGCTTTTTCAGGAGAAATACTCTCTGCTCTAAGTTTTTCAGTTGTAAAAGAAAAAATTAATGTAAAAATTATTAAAAATGAAAGTCCAGATATTATTTTTTTATTATTTAGCACTATCAATCACCTCTAATTCAACATTCATCTGCTGTCTTAAAACTATTCTCTTATTTATATAATTTGTTACCGCAGAAAGATAATCATATTCTGCCTGCATTTTATTTATTTCATAATTTAATAGTTCTGATTCAGTAATTAAACCTTCATTATATTGTTCTTTTTTTAACCTATAATCTTCTTTAGCTTTTTCAAAATTATTATTTTTTAATTGCATTTCTTCAATTGCCTGTTGGTAGTCATGATAGGCCAGAACACTATTATTTTCTATATCACTTTTTGCTCTTTTTTTAGAAATTTCAGCTTCTTCAACTGCCTTTTCAGCAATTTGTCTATCTATTTTAGAAGATGTTATTTCAGTTCTCTCTTTATCAAGTCTGGCTAATTCTAAATTCATTTCTTTTAATTTTAAATCAATACTATTATTTAATGCTTCTTTTAGAACCTTATCTTCATTTACTTGCCAAATTTCAGGTTTAATTAATTCAGCAAATTTTAAATTATCTTCTCTGCCAACCCCAATTTTAGTTTTAAATTCTCTTAAAGATTGTTCATAATTATCCTGAGAAGATTTATAATTATAACGTGCATCCTGATAATTATTTTTTTGTTCTAAAAGGCTAACATTACCAATATCTCCTATTTCATATTTTGCCTGACTCTCCTCTAATAATTTGTTTTCTAATTTTTCTCTTTTTTCTAAAATTTTCAGGTTATATTTAGTTAGTATTAAATTATTATATTGCTGTACTACATTTTTTATAAGAGAATCACGGGTACTATCATAAGTGTTTTCTGCATTTTTTAATGTGTATTTTGCCCTTAATTCATTATAATCTGATTGAGTAGTAAGATTATTAGCTATACTTTTTTGATACTCAAGTTTTGATTTTTCCAGACTGATTTTTGCTTCTTTTAAGTTAAGGTTGTTTTCTAAAGCCAGATCAAGAGCTGATTCTAAGCTAATATTTATTGTTTCTGCACCTACAAATGTTGTTGAAAAAACAATTAATAATAATGTCAATAAAATATAATTAGTTATTTTTTTCAATTGTATTCACTCCTTTTAATTTATTAAATAAGTTAACTATAAAACAAATATTATTCCTAAACCTAAAATCCAGCAATAATAAGCAAATATACTTAATTTCTCTTTGTTTATTAATTTAAGTAATAATTTAATAGAAAAATATCCTGCTACTGCAGCTGATAAAGTACCAACAATTAATTCTAGAGAAGTAATATTTCCCATTCCAGTAGTAGCTAGATCTTTTATTTTTAATAAAGTTGCCCCTCCAATTACAGGTACTGATAATAAAAAAGAATATTTAGCAGCAAGTTGTCGATTTAAACCTTTAAATAAACCTCCAACTATAGTTGATCCTGAACGTGAAATCCCGGGTATAATAGCAAAAGCCTGAGCAAAACCAACCACAATTGAATCAGCCAATTGCATATCTTCCATATCTCTCTCCTTTATTTCTATTCTATCAGAAATCCAGAGCAAAGTACCAGTTACAAGTAAGGCAAATCCTACAACTGTAACTGTAGAAAATATCCTTTCAAAAAAATCTTCAAATAAAATACCTATTACTCCAGCAGGAATAGAACCTATAATAACATAATAAGTTAACTTGCGATATTTTTTCTTAAAAGTAATCATTGCCCAGATGTCTTCCCAAAAAACTAAAACAACGGCTAAAAGAGTACCAAAATGCAAAAATACATTTAAAGTTAAACCTTCTTTGACATCCATAAAATGTTGAAATATTACTAAATGTCCGGAACTACTAATTGGGAGAAATTCTGTTACCCCCTGGACAATACCTAAAATTACTACATTTAAAAAGTTCATTTTTCTTCACTCTCCTAAAATTTTATGTAATATTTTTTAATATACTTTATATATTATATTATATCCCAAAAATGTTTAGATACCAATCTTAAATTGCATTTTTAATAAGATTTTAATTTTTATATTAATTTAAAATAAAAAGAATCCCCTATTATGAGGATTCTAACTAAATCAGATGTTTTTAATATATAGTTTACTGGAGATATTCATTTACTCTTAGAGCTGCTTTTGCTCCTTCTGCAGCAGAAGTAATTATTTGTTTATCCTTAATATTGGTTACATCACCCGCTGCCCAAATTCCTTTAATATTAGTCTCGTTTTTATTATTAATAATAATTTCTTTAGATTGATTAACATCAATTATATCACTTACAAAGTCAGTATTAGCAACTAAACCAATTTCAACAAAAAGACCATTAACATCAAGTTCAGTTTTCTTATCATTATTATCATTATAAATTATAATAGAATTTAATTTATCTTCTCCGATTATTTCTTTGACCTGATTTGAAGTATATACAGTGATTTTTTCATTTTTCTTTACTTTTTCCTGCAGATATTCATCTCCCATCAATGAATCTTCAACTTCTATTAATGAAACATCACAATCAATTTTTGCCAGATCAAGACTTGCTTCTAATCCTGAATTACCTCCACCAACAACAGCCACAGGTTGGCCAGAATATAAGAAACCATCACAACTTGCACAATAATGTACACCTTTACCTTTAAGTACATATTCCTGTTTCATTCCTAAATGTCTTTTTTCTGTTCCACTTGCTATTATCACTGAATCAGTTTTATATTCTTTATTATTATCTGTTTTTATAAGCTTTTTATCTTTACTTTCTGCGATTTCAACTACTTCTTCCCCAATTAAAGAAGAAATATTATATTTGTGGACATGATTCCAAAAATCAAATATTAAATCTGATCCATGTATATCTTCTTTTCCTAAATAATTATCTATTTCATTGGTATCAATTACTTGTCCACCCATATCTTTTGCTATTAAAAGTAAATCTATACCTTTTCTTGCTCCATAAAGAGCAGCATTTAAAGCTGCTGGACCTGCACCAATAATTATTAGTTCCCAATTTTTATTTTCATAATTTTCATTATCAATATCAAGAAGCTCATTAAATTCTCCTGATTTTTGCAAGGCAATCATCTCATCATATCCACCAATACTTTTTTCATTTATAATTATTTGAGGAACAGTTTTATTTCCTGTTCTTTCCTGCATTTCTTCCATTTTATTTTCTTTTTTAATATCATATTCAATAAAGTCCAGTCCTTTACTTTTCAAAAAAGCTTTTGCTTTTTTACAATAAGGACACCATTCTTTTGAATAAACTTCAATATTTTTATCTTTTTTCACTAATACCACCTCTATTTTTAATTATATAAATTATTTATAACTTCATTTATATTTTATTATATGATTGATATAAAATTAATTAAGTTAAGTTATTAACAAAATTCAATTTGCTTTTTTAACTACACCTATATTTTCATTACTAACACTAATAAACTTTTTTCCAATTCCAGATGGAAAAAACCAGAAATTAAAAATTAAAAATATCAAAGAACCACCTATGAATAAATAAAGAGGAGAGATGATATTAACCAAATAACCAGATATAATCAGGGAAATAGGAACAATTAATTTTACAATACTTAATTTTACACTAATTACCCTCCCTAATATTCTTCCTGGAACCATCCGTTGTAATAATACATTGGCAGGTATATCAACCCAGGAAACTACTATTCCACTCATTAACATTAAAATCGTATAATAAATTAAAATAAAATTTTGGCCTGGATTATCAGCAAAAATTATTAATGGAAAGCCAAAAGCTATAACTCCAAAACCAGTAGAATAACTTATTCTTTTTAAAAGTTTACTATAACTAATTTTCTTAATTATTTTATTTACTAATAAAGCCCCCATTATCATACCTACTGGAAATGCACCCTGAACAATACCATAGATAGTTGAATCTACTTCCCAGAAAGTATTTAATAAATATGGTAAAGGTACAATTACTGAAAAATTGAAGAAAAAATTTAAAGCTATAAATATATATACTAAAGCTTTTAAATGTTTCCGAGAAAAAATGTAGTTGTATCCTTCCTTCATTTCTAACCATAATTTATTTTTTATTTTCTTATTTAAATCAACTTTCTCTTTATTTGATTTATCTTCTTCTTTTAAATTAAATTGATAATTAATAAAAAATTCCATTAATGCTGCAAGTAAAAAAGAAATACCATTTATCAAAATAAACAATTTTATATCTATAAAAGCATAGATCAATCCTCCAAACATTGGACCAATTATATGTGAAGCTGATTCAATCACTCTTGCCATAGAATTTATTTTAATCAGCTTTTCATCTCTTACCAGATTGGGTTTTGCTGATTCTATTCCCATATTAAAAAATGCAGCAAGTACAGTCATAAAAAAGGTGCTAATATATACTAAAATAACACTTAAGCCAAATTTGCTGGCCAGCCAATAAACACTTAAAAGAAAAATGCCATTTAATAAATCAGAACCAACCACCACTATTTTTTTATTTATTCTGTCTGCCAACACTCCAGCTAAAGGATTAATCAAAACCATTGGTAAAGTATATAAAACTAAATTAGTGGCAAAAGTCAAACCTGAACCGGTCGCTTTTAATAAATACAATCCAAGAGCAAAAGTATAAATAGCAGTCCCAAATAATGAAATTAACTTTCCAGATGAAAATAAAAACAAGTTAGCATTTTCTCTATTAAATTTCTCTCTCATTTTTACCCCTCCGTTTTATTCGTTAATATAAGTATATATTCTGGAGGGAACTCCAGCACAAGAGTTATTATTAAAAATTTATCCAAAAATATTATTCAAAGCTGGAGTTAACTCTATCTTAAAGCTTTTAATTGATATGAACATAATTGATCACCTATTTGAGCAAAATCTTCATATTTACCAAAAGTTTTCTTTATTTTAACTATTTCCGATTTATACTCTTTGTTAATTTCAAAATCAAGACTTAATATTTTATCTTTTATATTTTTATATTTAAAATTTTGTCTATATGGTAGAGATACTACAGAATTTGAACCAAATCTTTCATAAATTATAAAAGAAGCCAGGTATATAGCCTCATTTTTCAAATAAATATTTAATGACTCAGGTAAAAAATCTTCATTTTGAAAAGAATAGTCAGATGTACCTGTAAAATCAACTAACATATCTATAGATTTTTCTTTAATAGGAATATCAGGCAAATTAGCTGTAATAAAAATTAAATTTTTCTTTTCTCCGGTATTTTCCAATGATTTTTTTAGTAATTTATTTAAATTTGGATCTTTTTCAATACAGATATAAACTGTATCTTCATTTAATTCATGATAAATCTGTCTTAAAAAATGACCATAACCACTTCCAGGTTCCATAATAATTTTATTTTTTATATCCTGATCTATAAACTCACTTGTTAACCATTGCAGACTCTTATAAGATTTATCTATAAAATCAGAATCTGTATTTTTAATATAATCTTCAATATGGTTTTCTTCAACTATTTCAGATTTATTTTCATAATCTATATTATAAATTATACCATCTTTTATCTGTAAACTTTCTCCACATTTGCAGGTCAAACTTCCTTCCAGAACCTGATTTTCTTTTACTTTATGAGCCGAAAGTTTTAATTCTCCATTGCATTTCGGGCAATTCAACAATGATAAAACTGATAAATCAATACCTATTGTAATATTATTATTTTTATCTTTAGCTTTTAATTTCATTATTTTTTTATTTAACTTCTTTTTTGCTTTTTCCATATTTGCAATTTCTTCTTTTAATTCTTCTTCTTTATCCTGATAAAGTTGTTGATAATATTTATTTTTTTGGTAACTTGTAAGTTTACCCATTCTTTTAAAATAAAAAATATTTTTTATTTCCTTTAATGAAAAACCCATTTCTTTTAATTCCAGGAGGTCTTCCATTTGAGTTTTGCATTTTTTATCATAAAAATAATGTCCACCCTTTTTTTGAGGTGTTAATAAATTTAATTCCATATAATACCTAACTGTGTCATTACTTACCCCAAATTCATTTGCAAACTCACTAATTTTCATTATTCATTTCCCTCCATTAAATAATATCTTTTCAAAAATAAATCATAAAATTATATTTATATATTTCCACAATTATAAAAAAGGTCCTTTTTTATAAAGAAAAAACCTGTAAGGAAAAAATCCCTACAGGTTCAAAACTATCTATTTATTTTTATTTTTTAATTACCTAACTTAATTTCATAAACTCCCATGCCATTATCATCAGTTTTTAGATATTCTACATTTTCAAAATTATATTTTTCCATATATTCTTTAGCTTCAGGATGAGATCGGAAAGTTACAGTTCCTTCTATATCAACTGCTTTAATATTCCAATTATTTGTTGGTTCTGGATTAACTGTTTCTTTATTCTTTATATAGTCTATAATTTGAGCTCTATTAGTATCTCCAGAAGGTGCATATACTGGATCTTCTTCAACACATGGTGGGAAGTTTCCACCACCACCAGCACGGTAATCATTTGTTACTACTAAAAATTCCTGATCTTCACTAAGGGCCTCACCTTGATAAGTAGCATTTACAATTCTTTCTCCTTTAGGTTTAGTAACATCAATTTCATATTCAATACCTTCAATCACATCATAATTATAAGCTGAAAATTCACTGTTTAGTAACTCCTGTGTGCCAGAAGCATCTGGATCTATTTGATTGAAGTTTTCAGCACTTCTTTCGAGCCATTCAATTACCTGTTTACCATTTAATTTCATAACTCGAATTTGATTTGCATAAATGTAAATATCTGTTACATCACCAATTGTTATATCTCCTTCCCAGACTTCAGTAAAGTATTCTGGATCTTCTCTTCCAGCCTGGAATGGTGCTGCTGCTGATAAAATTGGGAGATCAGAATATTCTCCTTCTTTAAATTCATTTTTTGCCCACCAGAGTTGAGCATCATTAATTATTTGAGTTACAGAAGAATCCATCACTCTTGATACATAAGAAGTGATATCTCTTTCTGCAGTTCCAATAGGCTGTCTTACATAAGATATTGTTTTTTCATGAATACCCTTTGCCAATTCTACTATTTTATCATGTGCTTTTACATTTTTATCTACCATTTCCAGCCTTGAAGATGCAGAATTTACATCCCAATTACCATTATTATAGGTTAGTTCCATATCAATTACACCTAAAGCACTACCCCAGGATTTAGGCATTACAGCTGGCACACCATGAATTGTACCTTTTTCACTATCTATGCCAACAATATCCTTATATCCACCTGGTAATTCTTGATGATGATGACCCAAAATCATTGCATCAATGCCATTAATTTGTGCTAAATAATAGGCAGCATTTTCACGAGCATCATAGGAGTTAATTCCTTTATCAGAAATTCCTGTATGGGCCAAAGCTACAATAATATCAGTTTTTTCTTTTAATTCAGGCATATAATTCATTGCTGAATCTACAATATCTTCCATTACTACATTACCTTTAAGATGACTACTTCCCCAGCGCATTGTTTGTGGAGGAGTAAAGCCAATAACCCCAACTTTTAATTCTTTTCCATCTATTTCTTTATTAATAATAGTATATGGTGGAACATAGTCTTTTTCCTGATTATCAGCCATCTTTATATTAGCTGCAATCCAGGGAAAATCAGCTCCTTCACGTGCTTTTTCAAAAAAGCTCATTTTATAATCTTGAAGTTCATGATTACCAACAGTTACTGCTTCATAACCAACCTCATTATAAATTTCTACTATTCTCTGTGTTTCTCCTTCTTCTAAAGGATCAACCTGAGTTTCAACTGTACTGATTAAACTTCCAGAAATAATATCACCATTTGATAATAAAAGTGTATTCTCATTATTATTTCTGACCTTTTCAATTAAAGTATAAGTTTTAGCAAAACCAAAATCTTCAACTTCTTCATCAGCCATATAATCATAAGGCATTAAATTTTGATGCATATCAGTAGTTCCCATAATAGTTAAATCATGAGTAGAAGCTGAAACATTAGTACTTATACCCAGACTTAAAGTTAATAATGTAATTAATACTAAACTAAAAATAAACCTTTTTTGATTCTTAATCAATTTTATTCCCCCTTTTTTGTTATATATTGTTATTCTTAATATAATATGTTATTAAAAAAACCGAAAATTCCTCCCTTTATTTTAAAATTTTTATAATTATTAAAATATTTTTGCAATTAATCTTTTTTAAAACAACTTTTTTCTATGTTATAATAAAAGAAATTTATAATTAAAAAGACTCAAATAAAGGGGTTAAAAATTAATGGCAGATAATAATAACTCATTATATAAATTATTTACTAAATATGGTAATATTATAGAATTAAGTTCTGGAGAAGATTTATATACTTTTAAAAGCAAAGCAAAAAATATTTATTTTATACTTAAAGGTCAGATTAAATTATTCATAAAAAATGAAGATGAAGAAGAAAAAGAATTGGATATACTCAATTCTGGAGATTTTTTAGGAGAAACTGCATTATTAAAAAATTCCAATCATACTTCCAGAGCAAAAATTTCCAGTGATGCTAATTTGTTAGTTTTCACACCTGAAAATTTTAAAAAATTAATGGCCAAACAACCTGATTTAACAGAAAAAATCATAAAAAATCTATCTGAAAGAATTCAAAAATTACAAACACCAAATTTAAATAAATCTGAAGAAAATAATAAATCTGAAGAAAATAATACAGATTATGATTATCAAAGTATAGCAGATATTAATAATTTTTATCTTAGAGAACACCAAAGCTATAACCAAAAAGCAACTGATGGTTTTAAACATTATCTTTATACAAAAGAAATTGAATGTCCTGTTTGTTCTAATAAAATGAAAGTCAAAAAAATTAGAAATTCCCGACTTAAACTTAAAGAAATTAGAGATGATTTACGTCCTATTTATAAAGATTTTAAACCTCACTGGTATAAAGTCTGGAGTTGCCCAAATTGTTTTTACACTGCCCCAAAAAGAAACTTCTTTGATCTTAATAAAAAGAAAAAGAGAAAAATCAAAAAAAAGTTCAAAAAACAAATCATAAATATTTTAGGAAATGATTATAAACCAAAATTTAGGGAACCAAGAAATTTAAATGAGGTATTTGATGCTTATTACCTCGCTATAAAATTACTTGATTTAATTAATGGAAATAGAAAAGATTATGTCTATTTATGGTTAAGAATAAGCTGGCTTTATGAAGATGCAAATGAAGAAAAATTGGTGGAAAAATCATCCTATAAAGCTATGGAATACCTGCGCGATTTTTATTATGAAGATGATTCCACCAATTTATCAAACAATCAAACAAATAAATTAATATTATTATTAGCAGTTTTATTTTATAAACATAATAAATCTGACCAGGCTATACCCCTATTAAATGATTTAATTCATGAAAATGCAACAAAGAAAGTTCATAGAAAAAAAGCCCGAGATTTATTTTTAAAAATCAGAGAAGAACAAAGAGATGAAAATAATTAATAATTCATCATCATATTATTTCCCTTTTTCAGGCTTTTTAAGTAAAACAATTGTTAAGATTAATCCTATAATTGCCAGCACAATAGTCGGATAAAATGTAAAAATATAACTTCCCAGTAGGTCTTTGATACGTCCTGAAATTAAAGTTCCCAATATAGCACCAATACCATAAGCAGTAAATACATATCCATAATTTTTACTATAATTTTTTGCTCCAAAGAAAATTCCAGTAGCTGCAGGTGCTATTGCCAGCCAGCCACCCAAATTTAACCAGAATAAAGAAAAGGCAATAGTAAAGATAATCATTTTTCCATTACCTGCATTTAACATTAGTATTGAAGCTATAATTATTAAAACATAAGAGATAATTGAAGCTATTTTTGGAGAAAATTCATCTGTTATCCAGCCAAACAATGGACGCCCCAATCCATTAAAAATTGAAAATAATGATACCATTAATGCTGCTTTAGCAGCATTTAAATTTATTATTTCAACTGCTACTGGAGTAGTAATACCTATAGCCATTAAACCAATTAAAGTACCTATAATATAATTACCCCATAGCCCATAAAATGTTTTCTTTTTAAGCATTTCAGCAGTTTTTATATTTATTGACTTGTTATTATCTGATTTATTATTATTACTAATCTTAATAGAATCAGGAAATTTTAAAGGTAATGCTAATAAAGAAATTATAACTGCAAAACCTATTCCTAATATTTTAAATGTCTTTAAAACTCCATATGATGCTACCAACATATTTGCTAAAGGTGCTGTAACAAAAGGTGATAATCCAAATCCAAGTAAAGTAAGGCCAACTGCCAACCCCTTTTTGTCTGGATACCATTTGGCAGCAACAGCAATCGGTACTCCATAAGTAATTCCAACTCCACCTCCAGCAATAATCCCATAAGTAATAGACAACATAATTATGTTTGTTGCAAAACCTGATAAAAACCACCCTAATGAAACTATCAAACCACCAATTATAGTCATAAATTTGGGATTATATTCATCTATAAATCCTCCTGCAACAGGCATCAAAACCGCGTAAAAAAACAAAAAGAACATATAGGGCAAACCACTCTGAGTAGCATTAATCTTTAGTAAATCTTCTACAGGTTTTCTAAATACACTCCAGGAATAAACTGTTCCCAAACACATAAAAATCAAAATCCCTAAAGGGATGAATATCCATCTTTTATTATTATTCTCTATCATTTTAACACCTCATATTATTTTAAGAAATTTTTATTTATATTTTTATTTAAATTTAAAAAAAGGCCAACACCTTAGTCATTCATAGTTATAAACTATGAGCAACTAAGATGTTGACCTACATTTTGACTGGTATTAAAATACCCTTCAGCTGTCTGTCAACTTATATATTAAAATTTATATTTATTCATATTTTTCTTCTAAATTCTCTTTTATAGTTAATACTATAATTTTTTCCCCAGTTTTAGTGCTTACATCAGAATGAATACTAATTATTTTTGTATCAATTATATTTTCTATTTTTTCTCTGAAATTTTCTTCTTCATTTTCAAATAATAAAGTCCTTACTTTTTTTATTAATTCTACATTATTATTTTTGGCTAATCTTTTTTCAGATACACTAAAAAAACCTTCCAGTCTAATTATAATTAGATCATTTACAATTATTGTATTGATTTTTTTTGGTCCACGACCCTGGATTTCCACTTCAAATTTTGTTACTGCTTCACTAATTTTATTTTCAATTTGACCTTTTGTCACCATATCACCCTTTAAATTTTACTACTATCATAACATTTGTATAGTATATTAACATAATTTTTTTGAAAATACAACTCAGATTTTTAGATATTAGTTATGATACGGTTCACCGTAGCCGTCTGAAAGCATAAATAATAAAGTATAAATGGTGCCAATTCTACTCAGCACCATTTATATATTACCATTACCATTCCATTGAACTATATAAGTACTTATATAAATTACAATTCATCCTCCAGGTTCTTAATAATCTTCCATATTCTATACATCCCATAAATTAAAAATGTTAATGTAGCAATTACTATCAACCTAAAAATAGACATAAAATTATACTCAAACAAAGAAAATCTATCTTGATTTAGAAATATAAGATTTATAAAATTAAAAAGATTAACTATAATAATAATTGCAAGTACTCTTAATAGTCCTTTATATTTCTGTATTTTAGATGTATTATCAGAATATATATCAGGATACTTACACTCATCTTCTCTAGTTCTAAAATAATGCCAGCCTAGAAACTGAGTAACATGTTCCCAACCAGAATCTGCAAAAATTGATTTGTATTCCTGAGTATCCATATTTAAATCAGAACGATAGTCCAGTTTATATATATAGTTATCTGCATCTCCTCTAAAAAAAGTATATAAACCAAAGTTGTAATTTTTCAAAAACCACCCTTTTTGGGCCATCTCACTTAACCATTTCTCTTCTTTACCTTCATTCCAGGCCCATATTAATTTAAAGACCCTTTTTATTCTGTTAGACATGTCATACGCCTCCCATTTTTTTGATAATTTTTTCACTTTCATGAACCATTTTTTTAATTCTTTGATACTCCATCTTAACAACTTTTTTTCCATATTCAGTTAGAACATAATATTTGCGTCTGCTATCTACAACTTCTTCTGGTTTTACCTGTTTAATTAATCCCTCATTTTCTAATTTTCCTAAAGCTCCATAAAGTGTACCTGGCCCCAATACTACTCTCCCATTACTAACTACTTCAACATTTTGCATAATCCCATACCCATGAATTGCCTCTGTTAAGGATAACATAATGTAATAAGTTGCCTCTGTGAGAGGTAAATAATCACTAATATTCTGTTCTACCATTATAATTACCTCCTCTTTTTTATAAAATAAATATATATTTATATCACACCTCAATATATCGTAATACTTTGTATCGTATGACGATATATTAGCATAAAAAAGATTAGAAGTCAATAGTTTTTTTATAAAACAATACAGTTTCATTCCATTAGCATTATATTCCCCAGTGGACCTAGGGAGGTCCCATTATTTTATACATCAAATATGGTACGGTTCACCTTTCATAATTTTGAATGCCCGATAAATTTGTTCTAATAAAATGAGTCTTATCATCTGATGAGTAAAAGTCATATGAGATAAAGAAAGCTTATAATCTGCAATATCAATAACTTCATCACTTAAACCATGGGGACCTCCAATTATAAAAGAAACATCACTATCTCCTCTTAAATGGAGATTTTTTAATGACTTAGCCAAACCTTCTGAAGTCATTGGTTTTCCTTTAACGTCCAGTGCAATTTTATAGCTATTTTCAGGAATTACTCTCTTTAATTTTTTTCCCTCTTCTATTTTCACCTGTTCAATCTGAGAACCACTGGGATTTTTGGGCACTGATGAATTATCAACTTCAATTATATTAACATCTGTATATCTCTTTAATCTTTTTATATAATTATTAATTCCACTTTCAATATATTTTTCTTTGATTTTACCTACTGCAATTATATTTATACTCATAAATCTCACCTCTTTTTTTATTACGAGTCAAATTTCATAGACTCTAGTAGGTTTATCCTGATAAGTAAAATCAAGATTATAGTCATCTCCTTCTTTTAGATCATTAGCACGCAAACTATTTTTCACGGTAATATATGCTACCTCAGGATTATTATTGTCTTCACTCAAATGAGCTAAAAGAATCTGGGGTTCATTTTCACCAATTATTTTTGGCAGTAGTGCAGCAGTATCATCATTTGATAAATGCCCTTCCTCCCCTTTTATTCTATGTTTTACATTCCAGGGATAATCACCAGTCATTAACATATCAAGATCATGGTTAGCTTCAATTACTAAAAAATCTAATTCTTTTAATTCATTTACTATTTTTTCATCAAAATACCCCATATCAGTTGCTATACCTATCTTTTTCTTGTTACAATATAATATATAAGCAAAAGGTGAAGCTGCATCATGTGATATTGAAAAGGGATGAACAGCTATATCACCAAGCATAAAGTCATTTTTTATTATTTCACAGTTCTTTTTATTGATTTTTCCAATACATTTATAACTATTATTCCAGGTTGGATCATTAGCATATATAGGTATATTATATCTTCTAGAAAAAATACCGGCACCTGAAACATGATCTCGATGCTCATGAGTTATTATAATTGCATCAATTTCATCTGGGGAAACATCAATTTCGTTTAAACGTTTTTCCATCTCTTTACCACTCAAACCTACATCAACTAAAATATTCATTTTTCCATCAGAAACATAAATAGAATTTCCCGAACTACCACTTGCTAAAACAGATATTTTACAGTCCATTATTGTATCACCTCAAAATATATTGCAGGATTTTTAGACATTAAGTCGAAATTATTATATAATTAAATTCAATTGTATAAGTTAGGAGGTAAAAAATGAAAAAAGTACTTGTTATAGATGATTCTGCTTTTATGCGTAGATTATTTACCAAAACTATAAATAATGACCCTGAACTCGAAGTTATAGATACTGCCAGAAATGGTAAAAAAGGCTTAGAAAAAATAAAAAAATTAAATCCTGATGTTATTACTTTAGATGTAGAAATGCCTGTCAAAAACGGTCTCGAAACTTTAGAAGAAATAGTTAAAATGGATGATCCAGTCCAGGTAATTATGGTAAGTGCAGTTGATAACCGCGAAACAGTATTAACTGCTCTTGATTTAGGAGCTTTTGATTTTATACCAAAGCCATCTGGTTCAATTTCACTTAATATAGATGATATAAAAGAAAGTTTAGTTCAAAAATTAAAAACTGCTGCTAATTATAAGGGTTCAAAAGTCAAAGATAAAGATGATTTTAAAAAACCTGAACCTGTTACTTATAAAAAACCAAAAAGAAAAATCAAAAAAACAAAAGGTGATTTCCCAATAATTGCTGTTGGAAGTTCTTCAGGAGGTCCAAAAGCTCTTAAAAAATTCATTACTGCTTTTCCAAATGATTTTCCTGGAGCTATTATTATAGTTCAACATATGCCTGCTGGCTTTACTAAATCATTAGCAGACAGATTAGATCAAGAATCAAATTTGAATGTCAAAGAAGCTGAAGAAAATGACAGCCTAAAGCCAGGATTAACCTTAATCGCTCCAGGTGGTAAACATTTAGAATTTGACCAAAAAGGAAAAATAACTCTCAATAAAAAAGATACAAAATGGGGGGTAAGGCCCTGTGTTGATTATATGATGGAAACCTTAGCTCCTATTTATAAAGAAAATATAATTGGAGTTATTTTAACAGGTATGGGACATGATGGTGCTGAAGGCATGGAAGAAATAAAAAAGTACAATGGATATGGCATAGTTGAAGATAAAAGTACAGCTTTAGTATATGGTATGCCATCTTCCACTATAAAAAAGGGAGCATATGATGATATTCTCCCTCTAAATGAAATACCGGCTCAAATTACTGATATTATAGAAAGGAGATTTTAATAATGGATTTTAATGAATTCAAAGACAGCGCAAGTGATATTTTAAATATAAATTTATCTGGTTATAAAATCAAAAGAGTAAAAAGACGTACAAATAGCCTTATGAGGCGTCATGATGTAGACGACTATCAGGAATGTCTAAATTTATTAAAAAATGATCCAGAATTCAAGGCAGCTTATTTAAATCACTTTACAATAAATACTTCAGAATTCTTCCGCAATCCAGACACTTTTGAATATCTTAAAAATGAAATAATACCTAAGTTATTAAATAAAGAAAATAAAATTAACATCTGGAGTGCTCCCTGTTCAAATGGTTCAGAACCTTACACAATATCTATTATAATGCATGAATTAGGAATAGACAAATCCAGATATAATATTTTAGCAAGTGATTTAGATAAAAAAATCATTAAGACAGCTAAAAATGGACTCTATGGAAATAGTTCTTTAAAAAATGTTCCTGATAATCTCTTAAATAAATATTTCAAAAAACTGCCAGGAAAAAATAAATATCAACTAAATAGAAAAATAATGTCTGATGTTGATTTTGAAAAAAAAGATTTAATAAATGACAGATTTCAAAAAAATTGGCATTTAATTTTAAGTCGTAATTTCTTTATTTATTTAACAAAAGAAATCAAAAAGCAGTTAACTGAAAAATTTATTTCTGTTTTAAAAGATGGTGGTTATTTCTTTTTAGGAAATACAGAATTCCTTTTTAATCCTGGCAGATATGGTCTTAATAAAGAATATCTATCATTTTATCGCAAAGAAGATTAATCTTGTTGATCTTCTGACAGCTGTTCTTGATTTTCTTCTTCATTCCAGCTCAAATGATAGATAAGACTAACAATTCCAACAGCCAAATCTTCATTTCTTACTACAACATCATCAGGTACATAAAGTCTGGTAGGGGCAAAATTCCATATTGCCTTAATTCCTGCCTCTACCAATTCATTGGCTACAGTCTGGGCAGCTTCAGAAGGAACTGTAATAATTCCTAATTTCACATCTTCATTTTCTACTATTTTTTCAAGTTCCTGAGTACTTTGAACTGTAATATCACCTATTTTGTTTCCTATTTTATCTAAATCCAGATCAAGAACATGAGTAATATTCATTCCTATTTTATTAAACCCACCATAATTAACCAGAGCTCTTCCTAAATTACCTGCTCCCATTAAAACAGCTGACCAACATTTATCAACTCCTAATATTTTACCAACTGATTTTTTTAGATCATGAACATTATAACCTACTCCTCTTCTGCCAAATTCTCCATAATAAGATAAATCTTTTCTTACCTGAGTAGATGGAATATCCAGTCTACCGCCAAGTTCTTTAGAAGAAACGACATCTTCATTTTCAAATTTAGCTAACTTATCAAGACACCTATAATAGAGTGGTAAACGCTCAATTGTTGCCTTGGGAATTGAATCACGACTTTTCATAGAATCACCCTTTCCATTTAATTTATACTTGTTATTATTTTATCATAAAAACCTTTCTGAACAAAATAGAAAAAACCGATTAACAAAAATTAACCGGTTTTTCTATAAAATCTTTTTTAACTTATATCACTACCACTTTCTATATCTTTATCTATAGTAAGTAAACTCATATCTCCATTATTATTTGAAGCAGCTAAAAGCATACCATTAGATTCATATCCAAAAATTGTTGCAGGTTCTAAATTAGCTACAATTACAATTTTTTTACCTATTAATTCATCTACTTCATAGTAATTTTTGATACCGGCAACAACCTGTCTTTTTTCATCCCCAAGTTCAAGCTGTAATTTTACCAGTTTATTACTATCTTCAATTTCTTCTGCTTCCAACACTTTTGCTACCTTCAAATTTACATCCTGAAAATCAGAAAAGGAAACTAGATTTTTTTCAATTTCTTCTTTTTTATCTTCAGTTTTTTCTTCTACCATATCATTTTCAACTCCTTCAAAATATTCTTCCATATCTATTCTGGGAAAAATTGGATCTCCTTTTTTAACTTTATTGCCTGACTCTAATTTACCCCATTCTTTTAAATCATTCCAGGCTATTTCTTCTATATTTTTCTCATAACCAATTTGTTTTAAAATTTCAGCAGGTGTTTCTTTCATAAACGGTTTTAAGGCTCCACCAATGATCCTTAATGCCTCCAATAAATTATATAATACTGTTGCCAGTCTTTCTTTTTTGTCATCTTCTCTAGCTAAAATCCAGGGTGTAGTTTGATCTATATACTTATTAGTTCTCCTTACAAAATTCCAGAGTTCTTCTAGAGCAACAGTAAACTTAAGATCATTCATTTTTTCTTCTACAATATCTATAGTTTTAAAAGCAGTTTCTTTGAGATTCTGATCTACTTCTGTTGCAGTTGATTTTACAGGCTCAGGAATTTCACTATCAAAATATTGCTCTACCATACTTACTGTTCGATTCAGTAAATTTCCAAGATCATTTGCCAGATCAGAATTAATTCTGGTTATTAAAGCTTCTGTAGAATAAGTACCATCTGTACCAAAAGAAATTTCTCTCATCAGATAATACCTAATAGCATCTCTCCCAAAATCATCAATTAATCTTATTGGATCAACTACATTGCCCACTGATTTTGACATTTTACCTGTTTTAGTTAATAACCAGCCATGCCCAAAAACCTGTTTTGGTAATGGTAAATCTAAAGCCATTAAAATTATTGGCCAGTAAATAGTATGAAATCTTAAAATGTCTTTACCTACAATATGGACATCAGCCGGCCAGTAATGTTCAAATTCTTCTTTATCTTCAAGATAATTAATAGCTGTAATATAATTACTCAAAGCATCAATCCATACATAAATAATATGCTCTTTATCAAAGGGAACCTCTACCCCCCAATCAAAAGTTTTTCTGGAAACACTTAAATCATCAAGACCATCTTTTATAAAATTAATCATTTCATTTCTTCTGGTTTCCGGTTGTATGAATTCAGGATGATTTTCTATATGTTTAAGCAATTTATCAGCATATTTACTTAATTTGAAAAAATAACTTTCTTCTTCTACCCATTCTACAGGGCGACCACAGTCTGGGCAAACTTTCTCTTCCCCTAATTGCCTTTCAGTCCAGAATGATTCACAGGGAACACAATACCATCCCTCATATTTATCTTTATAAATATCTCCTTTATCATACAACTTTTGGAAAATTTCCTGTACTATTCTCTCATGATCTTTATCAGTAGTTCTCACAAAATAATCATAATCTACTCCCAGTTCAGTCCAGAGCTCTTTAAAAGTAGATACTATTTCATCAACATATTTTTGTGGTTCTTTGTTTGCTTCTTCAGCTTTTCTTTCTATTTTCTGTCCATGCTCATCAGAGCCTGTTAAAAATTTTGTGTCATAACCCTGCATTTTTTTGAACTTAGCAATAGTATCAGCTGCTACTGTTGTATAAGCATGTCCAATATGTAACTTTGCACTTGGATAATAAATTGGAGTTGTTACATAAAAAGTGTTTTTACTCAACTGCATCATCCTTTCTTCTTACACTTAATTTTCGAATTTGATTATTGTTTATTATATCATAAATCTCTTAATTGTGAAAATTAGCTTAAACTATATTTTAATTCTATTCATATGACATTTCCAGTATCTTTAACACATCATCTTTGTTTAATTTTTTATAACTACCTATTTCTCCATTCTCAACAGCTTTTTCAGCCATCAATTCAAGATCATCTCTTGAAATATCATAATAATTTAAGGTAGCTGGAGCATCCATATTATTAAACCATTTTCTGGTTTCTAAAATTGCTTTTGAAGCTATTTCTTTATCACTTTTTCCTTCAGGATTAATATCAAAAACCTGTACTCCATATTGCACAAACTTTTCTTTTCCTTCATCCAGAACATACTTCATCCAATTGGGAAAAATAATAGATAATCCAGCTCCATGGGGAATATCATAAACTGCACTTACTGCGTGTTCTATAGCATGAGAAGCCCAATCCTGTTCTTTTCCCATACCAATTAAACCGTTCAAGGCCATTGTCCCTGCTAACATAATATCTGCCCTGGCCTCATAATCTTTAGGATCTTTAAGAACTAATGAACTATTTTTAATTAAATTTTTCAAAATGTCTTCTGCCCAACTATCTACTAAATTAGTAGATTCAGTATGACTGAAATATTGTTCAAATACATGAGCTGCTATATCAACTATACCAAAAACAGTATAATCTTTGGGAACACTATATGTGTTTTCTGGATCTAGAATTGAAAAATCAGGATATTTGGAACCATGAATAGCTTTTTTCTCTTTTTTATCCCAATTAGTAATAACTGCATTAGCATTCATTTCAGAACCAGTAGCAGCTAAAGTAAGGATAGTTCCTAAGGGTATCCCCTTTTTAAATTCACCATCATTTTCTATCATTTCCCAAAGATCACCCTGGTGATAATATCCTACTGAAATAGCTTTACTGGCATCTATAGTACTTCCTCCCCCAACTGCAAGAATAAAATCTATATTATTTTCCTTACAAATTTTAACTCCTTTTTGTACACTACTTAATCTAGGATTAGATTTAATTCCACCTAACTCAAATATATTTAAGTTTCTTTCTTTTAATGAAGAAATCACTCTATCATATAAACCAAATTTTTTAATACTACCTCCACCATATGTAAGTAGAATATTTTTTCCATAATCAGAAACTTCTTTACCTACCTTTTCTACCTGACCTTTTCCAAAAATAATTTTTGTAGGATTATAGAATTGAAAATTATTCATTGAATACTCACCTCTTTAGTTAGTTATATTATTACAGATATTCTCGGGCATCAATTATTATTGCTTTTTCATAAACATCACTTTTAGGTAATTCTCTTAAGTCTGAAACTTCTTTTATCGCTTTTTTCTTAGTATACCCATTTTCCATCAATAATCTAACATGCTCTACTATTGATAAATCTTCCCAACCTTCTTTTTCTTCCACTTTTCGGCCTTCTATAACCAGAACAATTTCACCTTTTATTTTCCTCGATTCCAATATATTTACTAATTCAGTAGCTGTTCCATAAATCTTTTCCTCATGTACTTTGGTTAATTCTCGAATTAAAGCTATTTCTCTTTTCCCCATAATTTTTTTTAGTTCTTTAAGTGTATCTAAAACTCTATATGGAGATTCATAAATTATAGAGGTTTTTTCTTCTTTTTGAATTGATTTAATAAATTTGTTTCTTTTTTTACCCTTACGAGGTATAAAACCTAAAAAAACAAAACTACTCATATCCATTCCCGAAGCAATCAATGCTAAAAGAGCAGCATTAGGCCCAGGAATAGGTATAACCTCTATTTGATTTTTTACAGCACTTTTTATTATTTCATAACCAGGATCAGAAATACCTGGAGTGCCGGCATCACTAACTAAAGCCAGATCAATACCATTTTTTATTTTTTGAATTAATTCTTCAGCCCTTTTTTTCTCATTATGTTCATGATAACTAATCATTTTAGTATCTATTTCAAAATGGTTTAACAATTTAGAAGTTCTTCTTGTATCTTCAGCAGCAATAATATCCACTTCTTTTAAAACTTCAACTGCTCTTGGTGACAGATCTGATAAATTTCCAATAGGAGTTGCACATGGATAAAGTTTTCCTTTTTCTTTATTACTCATCTATACCATACACCCTTTTTACTTGCTTAGTATATTCATTACTATTTTCTTTATAAATAATAATACTACTTTCTAATTCAAGACCAATACCTCCATTTAAACTTGCTTCTAGCAAAAAATGATTGGAAGAATAATTTTTTCTGGGATAAATTGGTTTCAATCTTTTTGGAGAGAGTTTGTACTTATTTAATAAATGAAATACTTCTTCCATTCTATTACTTCGATATACAAGATAAAATTTTCCTCCATTTTTCAAGGCTAAAGCTGTTTCTCTAATGACATCTTCTAAGTTTGCTTTTATTTCATGTCTGGCAATTGCTTTATACTTATTTTCACTTATTTTCCCGGTATCTGTTTTAAGATATGGAGGATTACTTATTACAATATCAAAAATATTTGGTTCGATATATTCTCGGGAATTACTAAAATCTCCTTCAATTATTTTTATTTTATCCTCATAATTATTCAGCTTAATATTTTTTCTTGCTAAATTAACTAATTTTTTTTGGATTTCAATCCCAACTATTTTTTTGCATTCTTTTTTAAAAGCCAAAAGCAGTGGTATAACTCCACTACCACTGCCAAAATCTACAATTATATCACTGCTTTTACTTTCAACAAAATTGGCTAATAAAACAGAGTCAGTACCAAATTTGAAGAATTTATTATTTTGAATAATATCCATCTCATTTTTAATTAGTTCATTTCTTTCTTCCATTATTCCTGATTCTCCTCAAACTGATTTTCTATTAATTGTTGGCAAAAAAGGCAATCTCCCTTTCTTTTCTCTCCAAAACTAAGATGGCATATATGATATCCTTCTTTATATAAGTTTATTAAATTAGAATAAGCCTTACCTTTTGCACTTTCATCATCATCTTTATCACGCTGTTGAAATATCAATTTGCGTAATTCTTCATTTTCTTCTTTTAAAGATTGATTTTCTTTGTATAATTCATAGGTAATATCTTTAAGTCTTTGAAATTTCATTGACATTTCTTCAATTTCTTCTTGAAAGTAGGCAAGGTTGCTTAAAATTTCATCATCCATAAAACTACCTCCCTATCAAGTATCATAGTCTTCAAGGTCTTCAACATCTACCTCAACTTCATCATTTTCTTCACCATCATTTAAATCAACTTTTACTGTCTTTTTTATAAGATTTCTTCTTGTAACCTTACCACTTCCAACATGCATTTCAACTTTTTCTCCAATATCTGGCATTTCCTCTTTAATCTCTTCATAAGTTTCAGCCTCATATTTAAGACAGCACATTAATCTTCCACATAATCCAGAAATTTTAGATGGATTTAAGGATAAATTTTGCTTTTTAGCCATCTTTATTGAAATTGGATCAAAATCTCTTAAAAACCTCGAACAACAGGTCGGCATTCCACAGGGACCCAAACCACCTATCATCTTTGCTTCATCTCTGACACCTATCTGTCTAAGCTCTATTCTTGTTTTAAAGACTCTTGCCAGGTCTTTTACTAATTCCCTGAAATCCACTCTGCCATCTGCTGTAAAATAAAATAAAATTTTATTATGATCAAAAGTATATTCTACATCTATTAAGTTCATCGGTAAACCATGATCATCAATTTTTTCCAGACAAATATCAAAAGCTTCATCTTCTAATTCTCTATTTCTTTCATCACGAGCTCTATCTTTCATAGTAGATTTACGAATAACTTTTTTTAAAGGTGAGACAATATCATCTTCTGTAACTTCTTTTTTACCAATAACTACTTCACCAATCTCAACACCACGAGCTGTTTCAACTATAACATAATCTCCTTCACTAACTTCAATACCATCAGGATCAAAATAATATATTTTACCTGCTTTTTTAAAACTTACTCCTATTACTGTATACATAATATAATTACACCCTCACTTACAATCTTTTTTCTTTAATTTTTAATAATAACACTTGAAGAGTTAAATCTTTAAAAGCATTTCTATCAATATACCCTTCATGAGTTTCAATTAAATCAATAATAGTCAATAATTCATTAAGATTATATTTATCTACTTTTTTTAATATAGTATCTTCATAATCAGAATTAACTAACTGTTTTTTATTTCCACGCTTATATATTATTATATCCCGATACCAGACTGATAGCAAATCAAATAAGGGAAAATCTTCTTTTAATAAATCAACCCATTCATTTACTTCCGAAAATATATCTACTTTAGTAACATTATGGATTTCTTTTAAAAAATCATATATTTTATTCCTTTTATTGAGAAATTCATCATTTTTATACAATTCTTTAGCTTTACCGATACTTCCTCTAGCCAGACCAATAATTAAATCCCTTTTTTCTTCTTTTACATTATGTCTATCTAAAAACTCATACATTTTTTCTCTAGAAATATTTGAAAATCTTAAATTCTGGCATCTTGAAATAACTGTAGGTAATAATTTATTTAATTCTTCAGAAATTAAAATGATAATTGCATATGATGGAGGCTCTTCCAGGGTTTTTAATAAACTATTAGCTGCCTGGGTAGTCATATTTTCTGCTCCATCAATAATATATATTTTATGTTCACTTTCATATGGTTTATATGCTATTTCTTTTTGCATCTCTCTTATTTGTTCGATTTTTAAGTTTTTAGTTTTTTCATTACCCTCTATGATTTTTAAATCTGGATGATTACCATGCTCAACCCTACGACAATTATTACAAACATTACAACTATCATTTTCAATTTCATTACATAATAAAGCCCTGGCAAATTCAATAGCCAGGGTTTTTTTGCCTAATCCTTCTTTGCCATAAAAAAGATAGGCATGATTTATCCGATCATCCTTTAATTCCTCTTTTAATATATTAACTGTTTCCTTTTGATCTATAACATCCTTAAAACTCATTTTATTACTCCTCATAATCAAAATATTAAAATCCAAGCTATTTTAATCTTAGCATATATATAATCTAAATTAAAGCAAATTAATCATATATAATTATTATATTTTTATAAATTGCTCTACATCTATTATAAAAACTGTGGCACCACCAATTTGTACTTCCATGGGAAAAGAATAATAACTTTCTAAAGAATTAGCAACCGGGGACATAGGTGCAACTGTCTTTTCTCTTGATTTACAGGTTTCTTCTATTATTTCTAAAAGTTCATCTACATGGTCTTCATCTGTTCCAATCATAAAGGTAGTATTACCTTCGCGTAAAAAACCACCAGTACTGGCCATTCTTGTAGCCTGAAAATTTGAATTAGTTAATTCATCCATTAAATCAGAAGCATCATGATCATGAACAATGGCCACAACCATTTTTACTTTTTTACCTTCACTGGCTCTATCTTTTATATCCTCACTCATAATAATCTCTCCTTTACAATTTGAAAAATTTTTGAATTAATTTTCTCTGCTTTTTTTTCTCCGTTTATAGTAACAAATCTATCTTCTTTAGCTGCTATTTCTAAATACCCATTTCTAATATTTTCATAAAAAGTAATTAGCTCCTGTTCTAATCTATCTCCTTTTTTATCAGAAGTTAGGTTCCTTGCTCTTTCAAGACCAATTTTGGCATCTATATCAAGCAAAATCGTTAAATCAGGCCAGATATCTCTAATAACCCATTCATTAATTTTTCTTACCATTTTCATTTCTAGTTTTCGTCCATATCCCTGGTAGGCAATATTAGAATCAAAATAACGATCAGTCAAAACTATTTTCCCTTCCTCTAAGGCAGGAATTATTTTCTTTTTTACATGCTGAGCTCTATCAGCTGCATAAAGCAAGATTTCAGCTCTATTATCCATATCTATATTATTGGGATCAAGTAAAAGTTCCCTTATTTTTTCTCCTAATTTTGTTCCACCAGGTTCACGAGTCATAACTACTTCTTTATCAAGCTTTTTTAATTGTTCAGCCAATAAATTTATTTGAGTAGATTTGCCTGACCCTTCAACCCCTTCAAATGTAATTAAAAACCCTTTCATGTCGTTATCTGCTCCTTTCTTTCATTATATATTATATTCTCTATCTAAGTCTAAATTCCTTTCTTAAATACAAAAAAGGCTGACTCTTAATAGCCAGCCTCTAGAAAAGAAATTATAATTTAAAGGGAAATTATAATTTAATTTTAAACTAAATATTTAAACATAAACACTATCTCCTTTTAGACTAGTAATATACTGATTAACTTCCATTGCTGCTTTTGCACCAGCTGCAGCAGAAGTTATTACCTGTCTATAACTAGAATCCTGGACATCTCCAGCAGCATAAATCCCTTCTTTATTTGTCTCCTGTTTTCTGTTTGTTACAATATATTTTTTCTCATCAAGTTCTATATCATCTTCAAAAAGTTCAGTTCTTGGATCATAACCAATTGCTATGAAAAATCCTTTTACATTTGATAATTCTTTTCTTTCACCAGTCTTATTATTTTCTACTACAATTCCTGATAATGAATCTTCACCAAGAATTTCAGTTACTTCATTATTCCAAAGTATTTCAATTTTATCATTATTTTTAACTCTATCACTTAAGATTTCAGTTCCCCTAAATTCACTTCTGCGGTGAATTAAATAAACTTTTGAACCAAATTGTGTTAAATAATCTGCTTCTTCAAGGGCTACATTCCCTCCACCTACAACTGCTATTTCATCACCTTTATAAAAAGCACCATCACAGGTAGCACAATAAGATACTCCACTACCTCTAAATTTATCTTCTTTTTCCAGTCCAAGTTGTTTCGGTTCTGCACCGGTAGCTATAATTACACTTTCTGCTTCATAAGAAGAAAAATCTGTTTCAATTATATAAGGCTTTTCATCAAAATCAACATTTTCTACTACTTCATAAACTAGTTCTGCCCCAAAACGCTCAGCCTGACTGGTTACCTGTTGCATATATTCAAATCCACCTATTCCTTTTGGAAATCCGGGGAAATTTTCTAATTCATCAGTAGTAGTTATTTGGCCTCCTGGTTCAGGGCCATTAATTACTACAGGTTCCATACCTGCTCTAGCTGCATAAATTGCCGCAGTCAGACCTGCAGGCCCTCCACCTATTATTACTAAATCTTTTTTTATTCTATCACTCATCGAAAATCACTCCTTATTATAGTATTAAAAATTAATAAATAATTATTTATTGTTTTAATTTATATTCATATTAATTTCTTTCTAATTAATAATAATAGTTTTTTGAAAATAATACTGTAAAATTAATAACATTTTATCAAAAATTTTATAAAAAATCATAAAAAAAGCTGCCTTATATTTAAAGACAGCTTAAAAAAATATTTAATTGATTTTAATTAATCTACACTATAATTTGGTGATTCTTTAGTAATTGTAATGTCATGAGGATGACTTTCTTTCAATCCTGCAGAAGTGATTCTAATGAATTCACCATTTTTTTGAAGGTCACTAACATTTTCAGTACCACAATAGCCCATACCGGATTGAACTCCTCCAATCAATTGATAAATAGTATCAGAAAGAGGTCCTTTATAAGGAACACGTCCTTCTATTCCTTCAGGTACTAATTTATCAGCTTCATCCTCTTCCTGGAAATAGCGATCTTTACTTCCTTCTTTCATTGCACCAACAGAACCCATACCGCGATAAACTTTAAAACTTCTTCCTTTATATATTTCAACTTCTCCAGGACTTTCTTCAGTACCTGCTAATAAACTTCCTATCATTACCGTATTAGCTCCTGCTGCTAGAGCTTTAATTATGTCACCTGAATATTTTATACCACCATCAGCAATAATAGTTTTTCCATATTCTTTTGCTTTTTCAGCACATTCAGAAATTGCTGTTATTTGTGGTACTCCTACTCCAGCAACAACTCTTGTAGTACAAATAGAACCGGGGCCAACCCCAACTTTTACTACATCAGCTCCAGCTTTTATTAAATCTTCTGTTCCTTTAGGAGTAGCAACATTTCCAGCAATTAAAGTTAGTTCAGGATATTTTTCTCGTACGTTTTTCACTGTATTTAATACTCCTGTAGAATGTCCGTGAGCAGTATCTATGACAATTACATCCACTTCTGATTCAACTAAAGCAGCAACTCTTTCTTCTGTCTGTTCCGTAATTCCAACAGCTGCACCTGCCAAAAGCCTTCCCTGTTCATCTTTAGCTGCATAAGGAAATTTTCTGGCTTTTTCTATATCTTTTATAGTAATAAGACCTTTTAATACTCCATTTTCATCAACAAGAGGCAGTTTTTCTATTTTGTGTTTTTGTAATACAGATTTAGCTTCTTCTACAGTAGTTCCAACTGGAGCTGTAATCAAATTCTCAGAAGTCATATATTCACTTATAGGTTGATTATAATCCTGAATAAATCTAAGATCTCTATTTGTTATAATTCCTACCAATTTTTCATTATCATCTACAATAGGCACACCAGAAATCCTATATTTAGACATCAAATTTTCTGCTTCCTGAATCAATTTATCTGGTTGTAATGAAAAAGGATCAACAATTACTCCACTTTCTGATCTTTTTACTCGATCAACTTCTTCTGCCTGTTTTTCAATACTCATATTTTTGTGAATGATTCCTAAACCACCTTCACGGGCCATTGCAATAGCCAAACTTGCTTCTGTTACCGTATCCATACCTGCACTTAAAATAGGAACATTAAGTTTAATATCATCAGTCAAATAACTTGAGGTATCAACTTCTTTGGGGACCACATCCGACCTTGCCGGGACTAATAAAACATCATCAAAAGTTAAACCTTCTTTAGAAAACTTATCTTTCATAATTACCTCCTTATAATTATCTCTTTATTTAAAATTTAAAAATTTATTTTAATTTATTTAATCTATAAATCAAACAATTTAATATTTCTAGTATTGTAACAGAGTTAAAAAATTATGTCAAATATTTATAATTTGATTTGACCATCAGACTCATATATAATAGAAAATGGCTATGGAATAATATGATTTAAAGTACTAAAGGAGGGAAATTTATGGCAAGTAAAGTATATTTTGCAAACACAAGAGCAACAGGTCATAATTCAAGTATGATTGTTAAGCTTTATAAATTATTTGAAAAAGCAGGTTTTGATGAATTTATTGAAGAAGACGATATGACAGCTATAAAATTACATTTCGGTGAAAAAAATAACACAGCATTTATTCGACCAATTTATATTCGTAAATTAGTTGAAGCAATAAAAGAAGCAAAAGGAAAACCTTTTCTTACAGATGCCAATACACTTTATGTAGGAGAAAGAGCAAACTCAGTTGATCATTTAAATACAGCAATTGCTAATGGTTTTGGCTATTCCAGTGTAAAAGCTCCTCTAATAATTGCTGATGGTTTAACTGGTAAAAGTTATACAGAAGTAGAAGTTGATTTGAAAAATTTTGATTCAGTAAAAATAGGGGCTGATGCTTACCACGCCGATAGTTTAATTAGTGTAGCCCATTTCAAAGGTCATCAACTTACTGGATTTGGAGGAACTTTTAAAAATATTGGGATGGGACTTGGATCTCGTAGTGGAAAACAGATGATGCATTCTACTGTTTTACCAGAGATTGATGAAAATGAATGTATTAAATGTAAGGAATGTGTAAAATGGTGTCCGGAAGATGCAATTACAATAACTGATGAAAAGAGTGTAATTGATCATAATAAGTGCATAGGTTGTGGTGAATGTGTTACCACCTGTCCTACTGAAGCTATCTCTATTGAATGGGAAGCAAGTAGTGAGGGAGTAGAAGAAAGACAGGTTGAATTTACTTATGGTGTTCTCAAAAACAAGCTGGATAAAGCAGGATATATAAATTTTGTAGTAAATATTACACCTGATTGTGACTGTACTCCCTGGAGTGATGAACCAATTATTGAAGATATTGGGATTTTAGCATCTAAAGATCCAGTAGCAATTGAACAGGCTTCACTTGATCTGGTAAATGAACAGCCAGCTAAAAAAGGTGGGGTATTAAATGAATCTTTCCCTAAGGGAGATAATAAATTTAAAGCAATTCATCCTGATACTGATGGCGGAGTTAAACAAATAGAATATGCTGAAGAAATTGGACTTGGTTCAACAGATTATGAGCTAATTGAAATTTAATTAATATATTAATAAACAAAGGCCTGAGAAATTAAACTCAGGCCTTTTATATAATTATTATAATGCTTTATGAATCCATCCTGTTAAAAGTCCAAATACAATAGAACCAAAAATTGCTGTAAATATACCTGAAACTACAAACCCTGGAACTATTGCTGCACTTAGCATAAACATTAAACCATTTATCACAAAAATGAATAATCCTAAAGTTAAAATTGTAAGAGGCAAAGTCAATAATGTAAAAACTGGTTTAATAATTCCATTCACAACTCCAAGAATAAGTGCTGCAAAAAAACCTGCCCAAATTCCATTAACTGCAATCCCGGGTATTATAGCAGCAGTAATAAAAAGTCCTAACATTGAGATTATTAATCTTCCTAACATGTCTTTTTCCTCCTGTTTCTAATACATAAATTTAACTTCTATCATCCAAATCTGATGTTAACAATAAATAGCTAATAAATATTAAAATTGCAGCCACTATTAAAACTCCAGCAGTAAAAAGATCTCCCTGATATAATTTTAGACCTCCAATAAAGAAAAACACAAAACCTAAAACTATCATCACCAGGTATTGATTATTCTCATCTGCCACTTTTAGTCACCTCTTTTTTGGGTATCTATCCCTAGAAGTTTGTACAGTGGACAATAGTTAGCTAAACCAGTAAATAAAGGGATCACCCCTATTAAAGCAAAGTATTTAACATCTCCTTTAAGAAAAAAGAGTAAACTTAAAATAATAATTCCCAAAATAATTCTAATATACCTATCAACTTTACCTACATTTTTCATAATATCTCTCCTTCCTTAACTTTTAAAATCACCAGCAAGTTCTTGAAGAGATTTTCCAGTCAAACGATAAACAGTCCATTCATCCATAGCTTTAGCTCCCAATGATTCATAAAAGTCAATAGAAGACTTATTCCAATCTAAAACCCACCATTCCAAACGGCCACAATCTCTTTTAACTGTCAGATCAGCCAAAAAAGCAAGAAGTTTTTTTCCAAATCCATTACCTCTATATTCTGGTTTTACATAAAGATCTTCAAGATAAATCCCTGGTTTTCCTAAAAACGTAGAAAAATTATGAAAAAACAAAGCAAAACCAACAGGTTTATCCTTATATTCCGCAATTATTACTTCAGCCATTTCTCGATCAAAAAGAGATTCTTCTAAAGTCTCTTCATCTGCAATTACTTCATCTAAAAGTTCTTCATAATCTGCTAATTCTTTTATGAATTTTAATACAAGTTCAGTATCTTTTCTTTGGGCAAATCTTATATTGAAATCATCATTCATAATAAAATCCTCCTCAAATTATATTATACAATTTGATTAATTGTATCACCTTTTTCCCAGGAAATTATATTGGATAATACAATATCTGCTCTTTTAGCAAAAGCTTCAGGTGTTGCAAAAGCAACATGAGGAGTTAATACTGTATTTTTAGCATTAACAAGTGGATGCTTTTCTGGAATAGGAGGTTCCATTTCAAATACATCTACTCCAGCACCTGCAATTTTTTCATCATTTAAAGCATCAGCTAGGGCTTCACTATCAACAATAGGGCCTCGGGCTGTATTTATAAAAATAGCTGATTCTTTCATTCTATTAATTAAATTGGCATCAATCATACCTTCAGTTTCAGGAGTATGGGGTACATGAAGAGAAATAATATCACTTTTTTCAAAAAGTTCTTCAATACTTAGATATTCAATTCCCAATTCTTTTGCCTTTTGTGATTCACTTCTACTATAAGCTATCAAATCACAACCAAAAGCTTTACCAATTTCAGCTACTCTTGTTCCAATACTTCCTGTACCAATTATACCAAGAGTTTTACCATGAATTTCATTACCTATTAGTCCACTCCTTGTTTTACCATTTCTAACTGCATTATCACATTTATTCATATTTCTCATTACATTAACCATAAGTCCTATAGCTAATTCAGCAACTGAATGAGTAGAATAACCAGGAGCATTTGAAACAACAATATCGTTTTCTTTACAGGCATTAAGATCAATATGATCAACTCCTGTAAAAGCAACAGAAATCATTTTTAGCTCAGGCAGAGAGTTTATTACATTTTTAGAAATTGGTAAATTAGTAATTATAATTACATCTGCATCTTTTGCTCTCTCAATAATCTTTTCATCTTTCTCTACCCTTTTATCATAAGCTTTAAATTCATGTCCCTTTTCTTCTAATTTTGATCTAAATTCATCTAATTTATTATCAGAAATTGCAAGTGCTTCTAGCAAAACAATTTTCATAATACCCCTCCAGTTTTTTATAATTTACTTTTTCTTATATTATTATAATAATTCGTTAATAAAAATTATTATCCTGCAATAAAGTGTTCTATTTTTGTTTTTTGCGGCGCATTTTTTCATTTAAAATTTTCTTTCTCATTCTAATTGCTTCAGGTGTAACTTCTACTAATTCATCATCATCTATAAATTCAAGAGCATCTTCAAGATCCATTTTTTTAGCAGGAGGTAATTTTAATGCATCATCAGAACCTGCTGCCCTTACATTTGTTAATTTTTTATTTTTACAGGGATTAACAGCAAGATCATTTTCGCGATTATTAACTCCAATGATCATCCCCTCATAAACTTCAGTACCTGGTTCAATAAACAGGGTCCCTCTTTCCGTTAAATTAGAAAGTGCATACGCCATAGCAGTTCCATCATTTCCAGAAACTAATACACCATTACTCCTTTTAGGCACCTCTCCCTTGTGTTGCTCATATTTATCAAAAGAGCGAACTATAGTTCCTTCTCCACTGGTATCATTTATAAATTCACTTCTATATCCAATTAGTCCTCTGGTAGGAACAAGGTATTCAAGCTCTACATATCCATTTTCAGCCTGCATTGACTGCATCATACCTCTTCTTTTATTTAATTTTTCAATTACTGTACCCGAGTATTCTTCTGGAACATCTACTAACACTCTCTCTACAGGTTCATTTAATTTCCCATCAATTCTTTTCATCAATACTTCTGGTTTGGAAACTGCTACTTCATAACCTTCTCTTCTCATATTTTCCAAAAGAACTGAAAGATGCAGTTCACCTCTTCCAGAAACTTTGAAGGCTTCCTTATTTTCAGTTTTTTCCACTCTTAAGCCAACATTCACTTCTAATTCTCTATCAAGTCTTGCCTTAAGATGACGGGTAGTCAAATAATCACCTTCCTGACCGGCAAAAGGTGAATCATTAACCTGAAAATCCATAGATAAAGTAGGTTCTTCAATGTCAATAGTTGGTAAAGGGTCGACTTTTCCTGGTTCACAAAGTGTTTCTCCTATGGATATGTCTGGCATACCTGCCACTGATACTATATCTCCACTCTCAGCTTCATCTACAGCTATTTGTTTTAAACCTTCATAAACTGATAGTTTAGTTATTTTTCCCTTTTTAATTGAGCCATCTCTTTTTGATATTGCAACTTTCTGTCCATCTTTGATTTTCCCCTGATGGACGCGTCCAATACCTATCCTTCCTAAATAATCATCATAAGCCAGATCATAAACTTGCATCTGTAGATCTTTATTATTTTTATCAGGATAACTTTTCACATTATTTATTATTGTATCAAAAAGTGGCCCAAGATCTTCACTTTCTTCATTAATTTCATTTTTAGCAATACCTTCTGTAGCAACTCCATAAATAACTGGAAATTCTAATTGTTCATCATTTGCATGAAGATCTATAAAAAGATCTAAAATCATATCTTTCACTTCTTCAGGTCTAGCATTATTTTTATCAATTTTATTTATTAATACTATCGGATTTAAATCCATTTCAAGTGATTTCTGTAAAACAAAACGAGTTTGAGGCATAGGTCCTTCAGTTGCATCAACCAATAAAATTGCTGAATCAACAGCTCTTATAACTCTTTCTACTTCTGAAGAAAAGTCTGCATGCCCTGGTGTATCTACAATATTAATTTTATATCCATCATGTTCTATTGCACAGTTTTTGGAATAAATAGTTATTCCTCTTTCTCTTTCTAAATCATCAGTATCCATCACACAATCCACAACATCCTCATTTTCTCTAAAAATCCCACTTTGATTTAATAAAGCATCAACTAAAGTTGATTTACCTGCATCAACATGGGCGATTATTGCAAGATTAATTATTTCTTTTTCTCTCATTATATCTTTCCTTTCCTTTTTTAAAAAATATCTCTATTTAAAATAAATCCATTATTACAGCAAAAACCCTGATTATAGCTATAATCAGGGTTGATTATCTATGCTATTTAATTATTATTTTTTACTAGCTTATTCAAGTCTAACACAATTCAGCATTTTATGTCAAAAAATTATTTTTTTAAATAAGCAATTCCATCTGGATGAATACCTACATCTATTCTCTTTTCTTCTTCTTTTAGAGTTTCAACATTTATTATTGAAATATTATTAGTTTTATTATTTGCTACATAAGCATAAGAACCATCTTCATTAAACACAGTACCTCCAGGCCAGATACCTACTGGTATTCTTTTGATTTCCCAGGGAAGTAACTCTCCTTTTAATTTATGTTTTGTATCAATTACAGAAAGATCTCCAGATTCTCTATTGGGGATAAAGGCATAACGTCCATCAGGTGAAAATACTATTCGGATTGGTACATATCCTAATCTTCTTTTATGTAAAATACTATAATCTTCAATATCAATTACAAATAAAGTATTATCTTTTTGATTGGCCACATATAGATTTTTGCCTACTGGATCAGCAGCTACCCCCTCAGGGCCACCTCCTACAGGAAAATGATTAATAATTTTCTCCTTTTCTACATTAATCACTGTAATATTATCACTGCCAATATTAGGAACATAAATAAACTTTCCATCATGAGAAAAAGAAATCATATGAGATTTATCCTGATAGGTAGGAAATTTATTTATTATTTCATCACTCTTAGTATCTATTACAAAAATCATTTCACTATAAGTAGAAGCTAAATAAAGTTTTTCACCATCTGGAGTAATATCCATTCCATGGGGAAAATCAAAATCTTTATCTTCGATTCTTTTTATAACTTCAAATTCTTCATTATCAATTACATCTACCACATTACCTAAAGAACAGCTAACATAAGTTTTTTGGCCATCTTTACTAACTACTATTTCATGAGGATTACGATCTACCTCAATTCTCTTAATCTCTTTTCTTTTTATAGGATCAACTATAGATACTGTATCTTCATCTTTATTAAGTACAATTAAATACTCATTCATTATTTTAAAACCCTCCTAATTTTTTTCAATCATTCTTTTTACTGGTTTATATAAAAAAAGTAAAATTCAATACTTTATGATATTATATCATTATAGTAATTTTTTAGCAAAAAGAAGAACCCTCACTTAGTTGTGAGGGCTTAATTATAAATTTCAAAAAATATAATTTACTATTTTTTACTCTATACCTAATTCTTCCTTCAATACATTATATGCATCCTGACCATCTTTAGTTTCTACCATACTCAACCATCTTCTAACTTCAATAATATTATTACTAAGCCATTCTCTCGCAACTTCTTCGCCATCACGTTCATTATATCCAATTTCATAAATCCATTTATCATTATCTTCTACATTAACTCTAAATTGCTGCAAAAATCTATATACCTGGGGATAGTCATCTTCAAACCCTTTTCGGACAAGAGTATCTACCCAGGAATAAGGACTTTCCCATAATCTCTTAGGATCTTCTAAATATTTTAAATTATAAGCAGAGTTCATCCAGTGAGGTCTCCACCCAGCAAAAACTATCCAATCTTTATTATCAATTGATTTTTCAATTTGAGCCATCATCGCACTCTGACTACTATTTATTATTGACCAGTCACCTAATCCATAAATATTATTTTCTTTGGCTTCATTCATTTTTTTACTTGAAGCCCAACCATTAGGACCTACATAAATTTTTTTATCAAATTTTTCAGGATATTTTTGAAGATCTGCCTGAGTTTTAACTCCTTCTTCCCAGACATATTGAGGAACTGCTAAAGTATATAATCCTTCTGTCATATTCTGAGTTACATAATCATAATCACCTTTATATTTTTCCCTCATATCTAAAATTTGAGGCATCCAGGAACCTAAATGAATATCTACATCCCCTTGTGTTAATCCCTGATGAATTAAAGGATCTCGTGCTGTCATTCTTTCAACTTCATAACCCATACTTTCAATTATAACTTCAACTACAGAATTTTTAGCTCTTATACCTGGCCAATCCCCTTCACCAAGAGTAATAGTATCATCCTGGGCCATAGTATTACCACTCAACAATCCAATCATCAAAAAAACCGCAATTAAAGCTAATAATGTTTTTTTCATTTAAAAACCTCCTTTTGAGATTTTAAATTACTACTTATTAGTAAAAACAGGAATATCTTCTTTATTTTTTGCCTCAGAAACTAAATATTTAACTAAATTAACTTCCTTATTATCAAACTCATTTAATTTTTTTCCACCATTTAAAGCTTTATATATTTTTTCAAGTTTATCATAACTTATACCTATATCTTCTTCATCAGTTTCTCCACCTCTTAATCCTCCACTGGGAGGTCTTTCAATAATTTCTTCTGGTACTCCAACTTCTCGAGCTAAATTCCAGACTTCTGATTTAAATAAATCACCTAAAGGTCTTAAGTCAGTCGCATTATCACCATTATTTGTATAATACCCTGTAATTATTTCACTCTTATTAGAAGTACCCATTACTACATAATTATATTTTTCTGCAACATAATGAAGGGCTATCATCCTTAATCTTGGCTTCATATTATGAGCCGCATGATTATCTACATCTTTAGCTTTAACTCCAGTTTGGGGCCATTCATTGCGATCAGCCTCTTTAATTTCTAATTCTAGATCATTAAGTTTAGAAAAAACATCCATATAAGATTTATAAACTTTTTCCAGATTTAACTTAACTGTGTCTATTTCAAATTTTTCTGCAGTCATTTTAGCATATTTGTCATCTTTACTAATACTACCATCACAGGGCAATAATAATCCTAAAGAATTATCACCAAATGCTTTTTTGATAAGTCCTGCTATTACTGCAGAATCAACTCCTCCACTCAGACCAACAACAGCTCCTTTGGCATCTCTTTCTTTAACTTTTTGCTGCATCCAGTTTGAAATCTTATCACTTAGCACTAAAAATTCCTCCCTCACTATTTTTTAATTGCTACATTAACATCATTAAAATTATAGGTAATAAAAGTAATGATGTCAAATAATGAGAGAGGATTAGCTCTATAATACTCTTTTTTTCGCTTATATTTTTCTATATTTACCCTTGTTTGTATTAATCATGATTATATTTCAACTTTTCTTTTCCCATAAGATAAAATGCTGTTAACATAACTACAGAAACAAGTATAAATGTAAATAAATAACCGAGATAATCTATAAATATTCCACCTAAAAGTGGTAGCAAAACAACCATAAAATTTAATGTACCTCTGATACCAAGATATACCGTTCTTCTATCATCAGGGGCAATATTAAGTAAATATGGTTCAAAACCAACTTTTCGACCACTCTTTAAAAACCCTATCATGAAGAAAATAACTACAAAAACTTCCGGCCCAGCCGGGGTTATAGCTAATGCAATTAGAGGAATAAGTCCACCTCCTAAAATACAAATCCTGACAACCTTTTTTGAATTAAATCTATCAGAAATATAACCCCAGAGTAAATTCGATAAAACAGTTCCAGCTATTTGATATAAAAGATATTTGCCTATGTAACTTGCACCAATTTTAAATGTTTCCCGAGCATAAACTATATAAAAAGGAAGTAACATTCTGCTAAAACTCGCCATATTTTCCACAATTATATATTGAATAAAGTTATTATCTGCTTTTAAGATATTGGGTACTTTTTTAATATACTCTTTAAGAGATAATATATCCTCATCCTTATTTTCTGAAGGAGGTTCATCTATAAACCAAAATGCTATTGAAGCTATAATTAAACCACTAAATCCAATAAATAAAGTTAAAGAGTAATTAAGTGGAAAATTGAAACTATTACCTGAAAATATATTCTGAACAACCATTCCACCTAAAAAAGCTGCTAAACTAGCAGCAAATTGTTTACTTGCATATAATTTTCCTCTATCTTCTTTTCTTACAGTTTTACCAACTATCTCACTATAGGACATACCGGCAAATCCACCGCTAAGTGAAAAAAGAAGCACCCAGAAAAAGAAACTGATAATTACTAATTTAGGATTGTCAGCTCCAAAAAAATAAGTAAATGCAGCCATCCCAAAAAAAGAAAAAGCTCTAAGATATATTCCGCCTATTAAAAATTTTTTTCTATAATCATAAGAATTCATATAATGACTAAAAACTATATTAAATAATTTGGGAGCACCTAACATTATTGAATATAAAAGGCCAAATATAATCTTAGAATCAACTAAAGTAGAAATAAGAGAAGGAAAAACAGTATTGAAATCTATCATTGACATTGTTAAAGTAAGAAAGAATCCATGCCAGATAAAAATACCATATGATTTTTTTAATTGATTATTCATTAATAAAACCCCTTATTTTTAGTCAACATTAACACCCTGTAATTCTCTACAATAGACTGGTGCAAGTTCCTGCCATTCTTCGTTTTCACCTTTTTTCCCTTTATAAATATCTCTATCTATATTTCCATCTATCATTTCTATAACACGATCTGACTTAGCAGCCAGATGACGGTCATGAGTCACAATGACAAAAGTTGTATTTAATTCTTCATTTATATTTCTTAATAAATTATATACTTTCATAGTAGTTTCACTATCAAGATTACCTGTAGGCTCATCAGCCATTAGTATTGCAGGTTTATTCATCAAAGCTCTGGCAACTGCTACTCTCTGCTTTTGTCCTCCTGATAATTTTGTTATTAATTTTTCTTCAAAACCTTTTAACCCAACTAAATCAAGGAGTTCATAAGCTCTTTCTTTAAAATCATCTACAGCTGTTCCTTTTTCAATCCAACTGGGCATCATCACATTTTCAACAGCACTAAATTCAGGTAAAAGATGATGAAATTGAAAAACAAAGCCTATATTTTTATTTCTAAAAGAAGCCAGTTTATCTTCATCAAAGTCACTTATATCTTCTCCATTAATAGTTATTTGGCCTGAAGTAGCAGTATCAAGAGTACCTAATATATTAAGTAAGGTACTTTTACCTGACCCAGAAGGACCTATTATTGATACAAATTCTCCCTCTTTGATAGCAAGAGAAAATCCATGTAAAACTTCATTTTTTATTTCTTGACCATAAACTTTTATAATATTTTTTATTTCTATTAATTCATTAGGCACTTCTAATCACCTCTATCGGACTTAATTTAGCTGAATTCCGCGCTGGAATAAGAGCAGCTATCATCCCGGCCATAGTTGCAATAAAAATAGAAAGCATTATAAATAAAGGTTCTATTTGAACAGGAAATAGCGGGTCTCCATCTGCTGTTCTTATTAAACTAACAAATAATTGACTTAATCCAATTCCACTTAAACTCCCTAAAATTGATCCAATAACCCCAAGAATAGCTCCCTGTAACAAAAATACTAAAGCTACACTGCGATTAGTTGCTCCCATTGCTTTTAAAATCCCAATCTGTCGAGATTTTTGCACAACAGAAACTGCCAAAACACTGGCAATACCAAGAGTTACAGCAATTATTACAAATACCTGGATTACAATACTTGAACTACTTTGACTCTGCAAAGCAGTTAAAAGCTGCTGATTATTTTTTTGCCAATTTTCAGCCTTTATTCCATCTATTTCATCATTAAGATTTGATGCAATTTTATCAGCTTCAAAAACTTCTTTGACCTGTAATTCAATACTGGAAATTTTATTTTCAATTCCAAGAAAAGTACCTGCTCTCTGCTGGCTCATAAATATCCAGCTTTTATTTAATTCTCCTGATTTTAAATCAAAAATTCCACTTACTACAAAGCGATCAGTTACTTCTCCTGCACTTCTAATCTGCAGAGAATCACCTGGTACTAACTCCAATTCCTCAGCTAACTCAACTCCAATTAAAATAGAGTTCCCACTAATATCTTTTTTACCTTCAACTATTCTATTTTTAATATTATAGATTCTATCAGCTCTATCAAGTTCTACTCCCCTTAAAATAACAGATTGATTATTAGAACCTCTGATAGCAAATCCTGAACCTTCAATTACAGGAGAAACTGCTGTTAAATCTTGATTTCTATCAAGATTTTCTATTTTTTCCCTCCATCTTTTTATTCCTTCTTCTGTACCACTGTAAGTTATAATTCTAGTTATGTCATGGTCAGTTACTAACACAGGCCTGGGAGTCTGATCTTCACCTAAAATTGTAATGTGAGGAGAGTTTCCAACGGTTTGATTAACTAAATCTTTTTGTAACCCCCCTATTAAGGAGCCAAGAAAAGTTTGAACTGCAACTCCTATTATAATTCCAAGTAAAATCAAAAATGTTTGTGTTTTTCCAGACTTCAAAAATCTCCATGCCATTTTTATTTCGAATTTCATTTTTATCACCCTTCAATATTAATCTTTTTACTTTTTTCAGCATCCTCCGGGCTTATAATTATATCTCCTTTTTCTAATCCACTTTTTATCTCAATTTTTCCTTCATTATATTCACCAGTTTCAACTTCAACTAATTCAGCTTTATTATCCTGATTATAAAAATAGACTTGATTTTCATTAACTAAATATTTTTCAGGAATATAAATTTTATTTGCATCTATTTCATCATTTAAAATATCAACTGATACAGTCATATTATAAACTAAATCAGCTACATTTTCTATTGGTTTATAATAAACATCAATTGTCCCTTTCTGGCTGTCTACACTAGGAGATATTTTTGTTAACTTTGCTTCTAATTTTTTATCTGGATAAGCTTCAGGAGAAACATAGGCTATTTTATTTTCTTTTAAAAGACCGATTTCTCTTTCGTCTGGACTAATTTTTATGAGTAGAGTATTAGAAGCTATTTCAAAAAGGTTTTCAGCCGGTTGTACATATTCTCCCTTTTCAACAAATTTTCCCTTTATAATACCTTCAATCGGAGATTTAATATAATAATCCTCATTTTTTTCCAGTGCTCTTTCATGAGCTACTTCAGTTTCTTTTAAAGACTTTTGAGTGATTTCATAATTTTTTTCTGCATTAAGATATTTTTTCTCTGCAAGGATTAAGTTTTTTTCTCTTTCTCTTATATTATTATCAATTTCTCTTTTTCTATCTTCAATTTTTTGTTTGGCTAAATTTAATTTATTTTTCAAAATTTTTACCTGATATTCCTGGTCTTCTATTTTAGATTCTTCAATAGCTTCTTTTTCAAGTAAATTGTTATATTTTTTTAGTTTGTTTTTACCTTCTTCTAAATTTATTTCTGCCTGCTCAATTTCAAATTTATAACTTTCAATTGAAGTATTTTTAGAATTTTCTAGCTGAGTTTTTGCTAATTCCAAAGAAGCTTTTGCTTCTTCCATTGAAATTTTTGCCTGTTCTACAGATAACTTTGCTCTATCTTTTTGTACTTTTAAATTCTTTATTTCATTTGCAATAAGTTTATTGTCATAACTTAAAATTTCTTCTCCAGCTTTTACTTTTTCACCTTCATCAAAATTAACTTCCACTATTTTTCCTGATATTGAAGATTTTACATCAATTATTTTATCAGGAACCACAGTTCCTGTGGCTCTCAGGATTGTGTTGTCAATATTTTTTTCAACTTTTAGATAATCAATTTTATCTTCTGCAACTGAATTATCATAAATGAAAAAATAATAACTAGCTATAAGAAAAATTACTAAAATAACTGCCAGCAAAACTTTAGAATATTTTTTCACTATTTTCACCTCCATAAAACTTTAGTTATTTAAATATTATAATAAATAATAATAAATTTATATAAATTAGATTACAAATTTAGAATTCATTTATTTTTAAACTATCATCTTTTAATCCTCCATTTTTTAAAGTTTAAATAAATAAACTCGTCCCAAAAAATATATAGGACGAGTCTATAATAATAAAAATGCTAATTATTTTTTAAAGACTAAGGCATAATTACTGGCAGCACTACCTC
>Ga0102934_1000084_pt1 | contig 48598 bp, 46 predicted proteins | sample SalPonR2_A_D1_MG_FD_78175 | JGI IMG/M metagenome (GOLD analysis project Ga0102934, IMG submission 78175) | Salt pond soil microbial communities from South San Francisco under conditions of wetland restoration - Salt Pond MetaG R2_A_D1_MG | ecosystem: Environmental > Aquatic > Marine > Intertidal... | reverse complement strand
TGAAAGATGAGATCGCGGGCATGCTGGCCAAGGTCTGACACCCGCAGGAAGGGCCCGGCGCGCGGGTTCGGTCACCGGACCCGCGCGTGGATCAGGCGGCGCTGTCTCCGTCCCCATCGGCGGCGGCGTCTTCTGTCCGCCCCTCCACATGCGCCGCGAAGCGTTCGAAGAACTGGTCCGCCATCTTGCGGGCGAAACTGTCGATGAGCCGTGAGCCAAGCTGCGCGATCTTGCCGCCGACCTTGGCCTCCACGTCGTAATGCAGGTCGGTGCCGCCGCCTTCGGCGTCGCTCAGGCTGACCTGCGCGCCGCCCTTGGCGAAGCCCGCCACCCCGCCCTTGCCCTCGCCCGAGATCGTGTAGCTTTCGCCCTCGACCACGTCGGACAGGGTGACACTGCCCTTGAAGGTGGCCTTGACCGGTCCGACCTTTTGTTTGACCACCGCCTCGAAGCCCTCTTCGGGACTGCCGGTCAGTTCCTCGCAGCCCGGGATGCAGGCTTTCAGAACCTCGGCATCGTTGAGGGCCGCCCAGACCTCTGCGCGGTCGGCGGCGAGGGTGCGGGTTGCGTGCATTTCCATGGGGCCGGATCCTCCTGTTCTGGTGGAGAAGGCGTAGTCGGGCACACTGACATCCGTCAACCTAATCCGCGATGTCGTACGGCAACGTGCCCCGGTGATCGGGGTTGACCGTGAGCCGGCGTTCGAGTGGCGGGACGGCGCGCTGATGGCACTGCGCGCGCTCGCAGATCCGGCAGGAGATGCCGATCGGCTGGAACGATGCGTCGCGGTCGAGGTCGAGCCCGTCGGCGTAGACCAGCTGCGGTGCGTGGGCGACCTCGCAGCCCAGCGAGATCGCGAAACGCCGCGTAGGCGTGCCCCAGGCCCCGCCGGTCTTGGAGACGTCGCGGGCAAGGATCACGTAGCGCGCGCCGTCGGGCGTTTCGGCGAGCTGGCGCAGGAATCGTCCGGGCGTCTCGAAGGCGCTGTGAACGTTCCACAAGGGGCAGGCGCCGCCGTAGCGCGCGAATTGCAGGCGCGTTGCCGAATGCCGTTTCGTGACCGTTCCCGCCTGATCGACGCGCGCGAAGAAGAAGGGCACGCCCTTGGCGCCCGGACGCTGCAGCGTCGAAAGCCTGTGGGCCACCTGCTCGATCGAGGCGCCGAAGAGGATCGAGAGCTGTTCGAGATCATGGCGCGTCCCGCGTGCGGCTTCGGCGAAACGGGTGTAGGGCATCAGGACCGCGCCGGCAAAGTAGTTGGCCATACCGATCCGGGCGATCTCGCGCGCGGTGTCGGTCTGGAACCGCGCGAGGTCGAGCGTGGCGTCCAGAAGCTGTGCCTGCCCGAGAAGCGCGTATTGGTGCAGCAGCTGGAAGCGCTGCGTTTCGGGCGCGGCGCGGGGCGACAACGTCAGGACGCGGGCCTCGCGGTCGTAGTTGCGGACGCCCGCGCCGGCGGTCATCCTGAGCGTGACGCCCATGCGGCCCAGAACGGCCTCGGTATGGGCCACGAGATCGCCCTCGGCCTGGCCGGCGAAGCGTTCGGCGGCGCGGTCGACGGCGTCGATGTAGTTGTCGCAATAGTGGAAGAAGTCGCGCACCTCCTCCCACGGGCTCTGCAACGCGCGGCCGTCCTGTCCCAGCGCCTCGTCGAGGGAGGCGAGGCGTTCATGGGTCTGCCGGTAGGCGCGGTGCAGGTCGAGGAAGGCGCGGGCCAGCGCCGGCGCGTTCGAGGCGGCGAGCCGCAGGTCCGACAGGGGCGGCGCCGTCTCGGCGAAGATCGGGTCGGCGATGGCCTCACGCATGTCGGAGACCAGCCGCTCGGTATCGCCCGAGCCCAGCTCGGTGACGTCGAGGCCGAATTCCCGCGCCAGCCCCAGAACCACGGAGGTGGAGACGGGTCGGTTGTTGTTCTCCATCTGGTTGAGATAGGGCAGGGACACGCCGAGCTTGGCCGCGAAGTCCTTCTGCGTCAGGCCGATGCGCGTGCGGACCTCGCGCAGCTTGGCGCCGGCATAGAGTTTCTGGGCGGGCATGGCGTCTCCATCGGTTTGCAGACGTGGTATCAGGATTTGCAAACGTAGCAAGGGGCGGCACGGCATGGGGGCTCTGCCCCCGGCCTGCGGCCTCCCCCGGAGTTTTCCGCCAGGATGAAAGGAGAGTCAGACGCCCGTCACCTGACGTTCCCGCCGTATCGTGTAGAGTATTGCACCCACCGCCAGCAATGAGGTGACCAGCATGATCAGGATCAGGGGATAGGCCCCGGTCCCTCCGGTCAGAAGCGCGCCCGCCAGCGCCGAGAGCGCGGCGCCGCCCCCGATGGTGATCGCCCCGCCGAGCCCGCTGGCCGTGCCTGCGAGATGGGGGCGGACCGACAGCATGCCAGACGTGGCGTTGGGCAGCACCATGCCGTTGCCGATACCGACAATGGTCATCAGGCCGAAGAAGACCAGCGCCGTCTTGAAGCCCAGCAGGAACAGCAAGAGCGTCAGCAGCGGTCCCGTCGCCGAAAGGATCGAGCCCCACAGCACCATCCCGTTGATGCCCACGCGCATCGAGTAGCGGCCGGATATGTAGCTGCCGAAAAAGTAGCCCACGGCGGCCGTTCCGAAATAGAGACCGACAAGGGACGCCGAAAGGCCGAAAACCTCGGTTCCCACATAGGGCGCGCCGCCCAGAAAGGCGAAGAACGCACCCGAGGCGAAAGCGGCGGTCAGGCAATAGCCCCAGAACCGGCGGGAGGCGAAGAGCTCGGGATACTGCGCGAACTGTTGGGCGAAACTCCCGGATCCGCGCGCGGCGGTCTCGCCGAGGTCGCGCCAGGTGAGCACAAGGACCACGAGGCCGAGGATCGCGAGCATCCAGAAATTCGCCTGCCAGCCGAGGGTTTCGTCCAGCACCCCGCCGATGGCGGGCCCGATCATCGGGACGACCGCCATGCCCATGGTGACGTACCCGATCTGGCTGGCTGCCTGATCCTGCGGATACATGTCGCGGACCACCGCACGGCCCAGCACAAGGCCCACCACCACCACCGCCTGCAGCATCCGGAACGCGAGGAAAACCTCGATGGTGGGCGCAAGGATGCAACCCAGCGTCGCCACCAGGAAAACGCCGATCCCCCACAGCAGAACCGGGCGGCGTCCGTAGCGGTCCGAAATCGGCCCGACGAGGATCTGCAGCACGGCGTTACCCGCAAGGTAGAGCGCGACGGAGAGCTGCATCACCCGGTAATCGGTCGAGAAATGCTCCGACATCGCTGGCAGCGAGGGCAGGAAGATATTCATCGACAACGCACCAAGGCCCGTCAGGGCGATCAGCGTGAAGATGTGCGGCGGTGTGCTGCGGTCCATGAACCGCACGGCAGGAGCGACTGACATGGCATAGGGCTTAGGCCGCGACCCCGGGCTTGTCCATGTGCCGAGATGCACAGGTGCGCCGCCGAACGGGAATTTGCGGATTTGCAGTTTTGTCATGACCACCGCAAATAGATATGCAAATTTGCCAAAGAGGACTCGCCCCGCGCGTGAAGCGCCCATAGGGTGGCCGAAATCGGTCTTGCGGGCGCGGCACTTCGCTGCGCGTGCGCGGATGGCCGGACAAGACAGCCTGACAAGGCGACAGAACGGAAGGGACGCTGACGATGAAGGACATCCTCGAGCAGCTGGAACAGCGGCGTGATGAAGCGCGCCTTGGCGGTGGTCAGAAGCGGATCGACGCCCAGCATGCCAAGGGCAAGCTGACCGCCCGCGAGCGGATCGAGCTGCTGGTCGACGAGGGCAGCTTCGAGGAATACGACATGTTCGTCACCCATCGCTGTGTCGATTTCGGGATGGCGAAGTCCAAGCCGCGCGGTGACGGTGTCGTGACCGGCTGGGGCACGATCAACGGCCGCATGGTCTATGTCTTCAGCCAGGATTTCACGGTTCTCGGCGGCTCGGTGTCCGAAACGCATGCCGCGAAGATCTGCAAGATCATGGACATGGCGATGCAGAACGGCGCGCCTGTCATCGGGATCAACGACTCGGGCGGCGCGCGCATCCAGGAGGGCGTGGCGAGCCTTGCCGCCTATGGCGAGGTGTTCCAGCGCAACATCGAGGCCTCGGGCGTGGTGCCGCAGATTTCCGTCATCATGGGACCATGTGCGGGCGGCGCGGTCTACAGCCCCGCCATGACCGACTTCATCTTCATGGTGAAGGACAGTTCCTATATGTTCGTCACTGGCCCCGACGTGGTGAAGACCGTGACGAACGAGCATGTCACGGCCGAGGAGCTGGGCGGTGCCACGACGCACACGCGCCGGTCCTCCGTCGCCGATGCGGCCTTCGAGAACGATGTCGAGGCATTGTCCGAGATCCGCCGTCTGGTCGATTTCCTGCCGCTTTCGAACCGGGACAAGCCGCCGACACGGCCCTTCTACGACGATCCCGAGCGGGTGGAGGAAAGCCTCGACACGCTGATCCCCGACAATCCGAACCAGCCCTACGACATGAAGGAGCTGATCACGAAGGTCGCCGACGAGGGCGATTTCTACGAGATACAGGAAGCGTTCGCGGGCAACATCATCACCGGCTTCATCCGGCTGGAGGGACAGACCGTGGGCGTGGTCGCCAACCAGCCCATGGTGCTGGCGGGGGTTCTGGATATCGACAGCGCGCGCAAGGCCGCGCGGTTCGTGCGGTTCTGCGACTGTTTCGAGATCCCGATCCTGACCTTCGTCGACGTGCCAGGCTTCCTGCCCGGGACGGGTCAGGAATACAACGGCGTCATCAAGCACGGTGCGAAGCTTCTGTTTGCCTATGGCGAGGCGACGGTGCCGAAGGTGACGGTGATCACCCGCAAGGCCTATGGGGGCGCCTACGTGGTGATGTCGTCGAAGCACCTGCGCGGCGATATCTCCTATGCCTGGCCCACCTCGGAGATCGCGGTGATGGGCGCCAAGGGGGCGGTGGAGATCCTGCATCGCGGCGATCTGGGCGATCCCGAGAAGATCGCGGCCCATACGGCTGAATACGAGGACCGCTTCGCCAATCCCTTCGCGGCGGCCGAGCGCGGCTTCATCGACGAGGTGATCCAGCCCCGGTCGACCCGGCGACGGGTCTGCAAGGCCTTCGCCATGCTGCGGCGCAAGGAAAAGAAGATGCCTTGGAAGAAGCACGACAACATTCCGTTGTGAGGCGGGATCGATCCCGCATTTGGAAGGGTGCGGCGGGACAAGTCCCGCCCTACGGAGCCTCGCATGCCTGATCCCATCTTCCACATGATCGCCCACGGGCCCCGCCCTGTCGCGCCCTTTTCCCATGCGGTGGAGGCCGATGGCTGGGTGCTTCTGACCGGCCAGATGCCGACCGACCCCGAAGCGCCCGACGCGCCATTGCCGGAGGGGGTCGCGGCGCAGACCGCGCGGGTGATGGAGAACCTCAAGCTGATCCTCGGGGGGGTGGGGCTCGACCTCTCGCACGTGGTGCAGATGCGCGCCTACCTGACGGAGTTCGAGCGCGACTACGCGGCGTTCAACGACACCTATCAGGCCTATTTCCCCGAGAGCCGGCGGCCTGCGCGCACGACCATCGGCGTGACCGCGCTGGCCGTGGGCGCATTGGTTGAGATCGATTGCATCGCGCGCCGTCCCGAGGGCGCGCCGGGGCAGGGCGGGAATGGATAGCCATGTTGCGAAGCATTCCTCTTTCGCCAATGGGATGGCTGGCGCTGCTGGCGGCGCTGGGCTCGGCCGCGCTGGCGGTGGTGGCTTTCTCGCTGCCCTCGGTCGAGGACGCGGTGTGTCCGATGGACGGGGATCACACGCTGCCCTCGGGGCGGGCGGCGGAGCTCTGCGATATCCTGCCGGAGGTGCAGCCCTTCACCTCGGCGACCTGGCTGGTGGTGCGGATGGTGGTGCCCGCGCTTCCCGAGGCAGGCGCCGAAAGCGTCCATACCGATCACGACTGGGTGTGTGCCGAAATCGCGCTGCCGACGGCGGAGGCCGGCCCATTGCCCGCGCGCATCGTCGTGCAGTTGATGGCGGAGCCTTTCATCCGGGGCGAGCCCGCGCCAAGGACAACCCAATCCATCGAGGCCTACACGATCCAAGACGGTGTCTGCATGTGGGAGCTTTTGTGATGGGGATACAATATTTTGCGGTCCATTCTTCATCCAACGCCAAGTTTGAGGCTTCTGAGTCACAGGCGCGCCCTGACTGTGGAAAAGCCTGTGGATTGAATCCGCGCTCAGGTAACATCCATCTTGGCTGCGGAACCGCAGCTGTACCTCGGGTCGTGGCCGGGCAAGACCGCCCGGTCACGCACCGATGGGCAACAAGCGGGGAAAAACCCCGCGGACGGCAGGTCCTGAGCAGGACCCTTCCCCTTGCCGGGCGGGGCAGATGCCTCGCCCGGCGTTTCACCGGTGCGATGCCGGCTGGGGGCGGGCGATGCTGAAACACAAGGGCTTTCCCTCCCGGCTGCCAAGCACGGATTTCCAGTTCACGATCCGTCGTGCCAACAAGGACGGCGCGACAAAGCTGATCGCGCGCGAACGCTACGCCGATCGCAGGCCGGCCGACCGCCGTGCCGACGCCGCTTTCGTCGAGGCGCTGTGGCTCTGTTTCGGGGACGAGCCCTTCGAGCGCGGCAATCTCGATGCCGGCCGGCTCAGCTGGCTGTTCGGGCGCGAGGTGATCCCGGCCGAGGATCCGTTCGATCCGGAAAGCTACGAGGCACTGCTCGTGCTCGACGTGGACCGAGCGCGCGCCTCGTTTCCCGAGGCCTTCGACGGCAGCGGCGTCTGGGAGGGGCGCTCGGCATGAATCTGCACATCCTCCCCCGATCTCAGCGGTTTGACGCCCAACGCGCGGGGTACGCCCTCCATAGCCTTTACCGGGTCGGCGGCCGTGGCATGCTGTACCCGTCGGCCCAATTCCCCAGATGTTTCCGGGCCGATCGCGACAAGACGTGTTACCCTTCCCCTTCAATGCGGTCGGGCAGGCAACTGTCCCGATCGCATTTTTTTGCCGAAATCCGCCTGTGGCGCGCCGCGCACGGCGCTTTGACTAGGCGGGCATCTGCTTTCGTTGTATCACGCTTGCAAAGAGGCGTATCGACAGGAGAACAGATCACATGCGTCAGAGAACCAAACTCATTGCCGTGCTTTTCGCGTCCACCTTTGCGCTGGCCGGTTGCGTGGCCAGCGACCTCGAGCGCGCCGGTCTCGGCGCGGCGGCGGGTGGCCTCACGGCCGCGGCACTTGGCGGCAACGTGGCGACCGGTGTCGCCGTGGGCGCCGCGGGCGGCGCTTTGTGCGACGACGTCAACCTCTGCCGGTAACCAACTGATCCGCGGCGCGACGGGCGCCGCATCGAATTTCGGGGACCGTCCGGGCCAGAAGGCTCGGGCGGTCCTTTTGCGTTTCAGACATGCCGGGCGCGCGCGCCCCGCGGCCAAGAAAAAGGGACAGTGCCCATGTTCAAGAAGATCCTGATCGCCAATCGGGGCGAGATCGCCTGTCGCGTGATCAAGACGGCGCGCAAGATGGGGATCGCCACGGTTGCGGTCTATTCGGACGCCGATCGCAACGCGCTTCATGTGCGGATGGCGGACGAAGCGGTGCATATCGGCCCGCCGCCCGCCTCGGAAAGCTATATCGTGATCGACAGGATCATGGAGGCGATCAAGGCGACCGGCGCCGAGGCGGTGCATCCGGGCTACGGGTTTTTGTCGGAGAACAGGAAATTCGCCGAGGCGCTGGAAAAAGCGGGCGTGGCCTTCATCGGCCCACCGGCGGGCGCGATCGAGGCGATGGGCGACAAGATCACGTCCAAGAAGATCGCGCAGGAAGCGGGCGTCAGCACGGTTCCGGGCCATATGGGCCTGATCGAGGATGGCGACGAGGCTGTGAAGATCTCGGGGCAGATCGGCTATCCGGTGATGCTGAAAGCGAGCGCCGGCGGCGGCGGCAAGGGCATGCGGATCGCGTGGTCCGAGGATGAGGTGCGCGAAGGCTTCCAGGCGTCGAAGAACGAGGCGGCGTCCAGCTTCGGCGATGACCGCATGTTCATCGAGAAATTCGTCACTCAGCCGAGACACATCGAGATCCAGGTGCTGGCCGACAGCCACGGCAACTGCATCTACCTGGGCGAGCGGGAATGCTCGATCCAGCGCCGCAACCAGAAGGTCATCGAGGAGGCGCCGTCGCCGTTTCTCGACGAGGCCACCCGCAAGGCGATGGGCGAACAGGCCTGCGCGCTGGCGCAAGCCGTGGGCTACACCAGCGCGGGCACCGTGGAGTTCATCGTCGACGGGGACCGGAACTTCTATTTTCTCGAGATGAACACGCGCCTGCAGGTGGAACACCCGGTGACGGAGCTGGTCACCGGCGTCGACCTGGTGGAACAGATGATCCGCGTCGCGGCGGGCGAGAAGCTTCCCATGACGCAAGATGACGTCAAGCTTACGGGCTGGGCGATGGAAAGCCGGCTTTATGCCGAGGATCCCTATCGCGAGTTCCTGCCATCGATCGGGCGGCTCACGCGCTATCGCCCGCCGCAGGAGGTGCAGGCCGGTCCGCTCAACGACAGCGGCAAGTGGCAGGGCGACGCCCCCCGAGGGGACACGGCCGTCAGGAACGACACCGGCGTTTTCGAGGGTGGCGAGATTTCCATGTTCTACGACCCGATGATCGCCAAGCTCTGCACATGGGGGTCCGACCGTGCCGAGGCGCTGGAGGCGATGCGCGTGGCGCTGGACAGTTTCGAGGTGGAGGGGATCGGCCACAATCTGCCGTTCCTGTCGGCGGTCATGGACCATCCCCGCTTCGTTTCGGGCGAGATCACCACGGCCTTCATCGCCGAGGAATATCCTGACGGGTTCAATGGCGTGACGCTGCCCGATGACGATCTGCGGCGGGTGGCGGCGGCTGTGGCCGCGATGCACCGGGTGGCCGAGATCCGGCGCACCCGCGTGACCGGCCGGATGGACAATCACGAGCGTCGTGTGGGCACCGACTGGGTGGTCAGGCTCCAGGAGCAGGACTTCCGCGTCACGATCTCGGCCGACCATGACGGCTCTACCGTCACTTTCGAGGACGGGCACGCCATGCGCGTGACCTCCGACTGGCGGCCGGGCGACCTGCTTGCGCGGCTTGAGGTGGATGGCGCGCCGCTGGTGCTGAAGGCCGGCAAGATCCCCGGCGGCTTCCGTGTGCGCACGCGCGGTGCGGACCTCAAGGTTCATGTGCGCAGTCCGCGCCATGCCCAGCTTGCCGACCTGATGCCCGAGAAGCTGCCGCCCGACACCTCGCGGATGCTACTCTGCCCGATGCCCGGGCTGATCGTGAAGGTCGACGTGGCGGTCGGCGACGAGGTTCAGGACGGACAGGCGCTGTGCACCGTCGAGGCGATGAAGATGGAGAACATCCTGCGCGCCGAACGCAAGGGCGTGGTGGTCAAGATCAACGCGGGCCCCGGCGACAGTCTCGCCGTGGACGACGTAATCATGGAGTTCGAATAAGGCCGTGCGCGGGCGGATGCATATCCTTGCCAGGGGCTATTGCCCGCCCGAGCGCAGTTCTTCCTGCCGGAACTGGAAGTTATCGATGCCGCGTGTGATCTCGCGCACATCGCGGGGCGAGGGGCGACGGAACCCGACGCTGCCGTCCTTCTGCAACACCACCAGCGCGAAACCGCGGGGGCGCAGTTCGGTCCGGATCGCCGAGCGCGCGGAGGGGTCGGTATCGATGATGATGACCGCGTCACGCTCCAGCAGAGGCTCGGGCCGTTCGGCCAGAAGCTGCATCTGCTCGATAAAGCGGGGATCGGCGGGCGTGTCGGCAAACACGATGATGGGCCGCGCAACCCAGAGGAAGTCCTCAAGGGTCAGGTCTGCGGCGTCGCGCGGTGCCATCGGGTCGATTGCCTCAGCCTCAGCCTCAGCCTCGGTTTCGTCCTCCGCCGCGGCGCTCTGGGACATGGCGATATCGCCCGATCCGCCGTCCTGGGCGAAGGCGGGGGTGGACAGAAGCGCAAGGGCGGCAAGTGTGAAGATCAGGATTGGTCGCATTTCGTCTCCGTTCACCAAGGATATAGGCAGGTCGTCGGCGAAAGCGAAGGGGGACTTGGCGTCACGGGACATGAGGACCGGCTTCTTCACGCGATATTCACCATCTGCGCGGCACTCGCACAGGCCATACCGGAGGGTTTCGACGGGTTGGCACGGCATGGATGTGGTTTTGCACCTCGGTGCACATCGGACGGCGAGTACGGCGCTTCAGAAGACACTTGGCGCCAATGGCGGCCAGTTGGCCGAGCACGGTATCGCGTATTGGGGGCCAAGAACGACGCGCGCGGGGTTGTTCGACGGGTTGATCGGACGGCCCGGTGCTCTGCCCGCCGAGCGTCAGGCGGCCGGCGTCCTGCGTGTCGCGCGCCGTTCGCGGCAGGCGGCGCGGGGCGGGGCGGAAACGCTCGTGGTCAGCGAGGAAAACGTGCTGGGCTCGATGCAGGCCGCGATGGCCGGGACCGGTCTCTATCCGGATGCCGGGCCCCGAGTTGCCGCCGTGGCGCGTGCTTTCGGGGGAAGCCATCTTACGCTCGCATTGGCCATACGGTCGCTCGACGACTGGTGGGCATCCGTGCGCGGCTTCCGCTCTGCGAGTGGCTGGGCAGTGCCATGCCATGCCGCATGCGGGCGGCTGGCGGTACGCTCGGGCTCATGGGCCGATGTCATCCGCGACATCGCCGCGGCGGTGCCGGACGCCCGCCTCGTCGTCTGGAGCTACGAAGCGATGGCGGATCGTCCGCAGGTCGTCATCGCGCGGCTGACAGGGTTCAGGCCGGAGTGGGCGAATACCACGCTTCACAGGAACGCCGCGCCCGGGGACGGGCGGGCCGTGCTGGCGCCGCCGGTGCGCGGGCGTTTGCGCAAGCGCTACGCCGAGGATCTCGCTTGGCTTCGGGCCGGTGCCGACGGCCTTACCGATTTCATGGATGCCGGACCGGGATGCGAAATCCCGGCCGGGACAGGACAGGAAAGGGAACGACCCGATGACGGAAAACTCCAGGATCAAGGGCGATACCGTGGACGCTTGGCGTGAACGCGCCGGGAAGGAGCTGAAGGGCCGCGATCCCGACAGTCTTGTCTGGGAGACGCTGGAAGGCATCCACGTCAAGCCGCTCTATACCGAGGCCGATACCGAGGGCCTGCCGCAGATGGGCACCGCGCCGGGGTTCGAGCCGTTCACCCGTGGCGTGAAGGCGACGATGTATGCCGGCCGGCCCTGGACCATCCGCCAATACGCGGGCTTTTCCACCGCCGAAGAAAGCAACAATTTCTACCGCAAGGCACTGGCCGCCGGTCAGCAGGGCGTGTCCGTCGCCTTCGACCTTGCCACGCATCGCGGCTACGACAGCGACCATCCCCGCGTCGTGGGTGATGTGGGCAAGGCGGGCGTGGCCATCGACAGCGTGGAGGATATGAAACTCCTCTTCGACGGTATCCCGCTCGATCAGGTCTCGGTCTCGATGACCATGAACGGCGCGGTGATCCCGATCCTCGCGAATTTCATCGTCACCGGCGAAGAGCAGGGGCATGACAGATCGGTGCTGTCGGGGACGATCCAGAACGACATCCTCAAGGAGTTCATGGTCCGCAACACCTATATCTACCCGCCCGAGCCATCGATGCGGATCATCTCGGACATCATCGGCTACACGTCCGAGAACATGCCGAAATTCAACAGTATTTCGATCTCCGGCTACCACATGCAGGAGGCCGGGGCGAACCTCGTGCAGGAGCTTGCCTATACATTGGCCGACGGGCGCGAATACGTGCGCGCGGCGATCGATGCGGGCATGGACGTGGACAAGTTCGCGGGCAGGCTGTCCTTTTTCTTCGCGATCGGCATGAATTTCTTCATGGAGATTGCGAAGCTTCGGGCCGCGCGCACGCTGTGGCACCGGATCATGACAGAGTTCGGGGCGAAGTCCGAACGCTCCAAGATGCTGCGCACCCATTGCCAGACCTCGGGCGTCTCCCTGCAGGAGCAGGATCCCTACAACAACGTCGTGCGCACCGCATACGAGGCGTTGAGCGCGGTTCTTGGCGGCACACAGTCGCTTCATACCAACGCGCTGGACGAGGCCATCGCGCTACCGACCGAGTTCTCGTCGCGGATCGCGCGCAACACGCAGCTGATCCTGCAGGAAGAGACCGGGGTGACCAAGGTCGTCGATCCGCTGGCGGGGTCCTACTATGTCGAGAGCCTGACGAACGAGCTGATCGAAAAGGCCTGGGCGCTGATCGAGGAGGTCGAGGAGATGGGCGGCATGACCAAGGCCGTCGAAAGCGGTCTGCCGAAGCTGAGGATCGAGGAAAGTGCCGCGCGTCGGCAAGCGATGATCGACCGGGGCGAGGAGGTCATCGTCGGCGTCAACAAGTACCGCAAGGATCACGAGGACCCGATCGACATCCTCGATATCGACAACGTCGCCGTGCGCGAAAGCCAGATTGCGCGGCTGGAGAGGATCAGGGCCGCCCGCGACGAGGCCGCCTGCACCGCGGCACTCGCTGAGGTGGAACGGCGGGCGCGGGAGGGGGGCAACCTTCTCGACGCGGCGGTGGAAGCGGCCCGCGCGCGGGCCAGCGTGGGAGAGATCAGCATGGCGATGGAAAAGGTGTTCGGACGGCATCGCGCCGAGGTGAAGACGCTTGCCGGTGTCTACGGCTCCGCCTACGAGGGCGACGAGGGCTTCGCGCAGATCCAGAAGGATGTGGACAGCTTCGCCGAGGAAGAGGGACGCAGGCCCCGGATGCTCGTGGTCAAGATGGGGCAGGACGGACACGACCGGGGCGCCAAGGTGATCGCCACGGCCTTCGCCGATATCGGCTTCGACGTGGATGTGGGGCCCTTGTTCCAGACACCGGAGGAGGCGGCGCAGGACGCCATCGACAATGACGTGCACGTGGTGGGCATCTCCAGCCAGGCGGCGGGACACAAGACGCTGGCGCCCAAGCTCATCGAGGCACTGAAGGCAGAGGGCGCTGGCGACATCATCGTCATCTGCGGCGGCGTGATCCCGCACCAGGATTACGAGTTCCTGCAAAAGGCCGGCGTGAAGGCGATCTTCGGGCCGGGGACGAACATCCCCTCGGCCGCGCGAGAGATCCTCGAACTGATCCGCGCGGCGCGCGCCGCCTGAGGCGGCGCAGAAAACACGTGTTTTCCGGCGTCCCCGGGGAGGGCGCCGGCTTTTCCCTTGCCCTGACCGGGCCCTTGTCGCATCCAGTGGAGGTGTTTCATCGATCAGAGGTTTTCGCTCATGTTTCGATTTGCCCTGCCCGTCGCATGCGTCCTCGCCCTTTTCGGCGCATCCGGCGACGCCCAGGACGATGCGCTGCGCGGGGCAGTGCAACGCTATGTGGACAACCCCATTCAGCAGCGCATGATGGACGAGATGCTGTCGGCCGATGCCATGATCGCACAGATGCGCGCGATGATGCCGCAACTGACCGAAGAGCAACTGCAACTCGTCGGTCGGATCGGCGCCGAGGAAATGGCTGCCCTGCGCCCCGATCTCGAGGCGGCGATGGTCGCGGCGGCCGTCGACACCTTTTCGCTCGAGGAGATCCTGGCGCTCGAGGCGTTCTACAACACCCCCGAAGGCGCGAGCGTCATGTCCAAGATGCAGCCCTTCATGGCCAACACCTTCGAGATGATCGGCCCGCAGATGCAAGAGGCGCAGATGCGCATCGGTCAGCGCGTTATGATCGAGCTGTCTTCGCAATAGACCGCGACGCGCATCAGGAGACGCCATGGCCCTGCCTGTTCGCCAGCAAATGACCTACTGGGGTATCGCCGCCCTTGCGCTTCTGCTGATCCTCTGGGTGCTGGGCGACGTGATCCTGCCGTTCCTCGTGGGCGGCGCCATCGCCTATTTCCTCGACCCGGTGGCCGACAGGCTGGAACGCATGGGGCTCGGTCGCGCGATGGCCACGGTCGTCATCTTCATCGTCCTCGTGCTGGTGGTCGTGCTGGCAGCGCTCATCGTCATTCCGACACTCGTCCAGCAAACGACGGATCTGGTGCAGGCCGCGCCCGACATCGCCGATCGGCTGAGGACGTTCCTGACCGAGCGCTTCCCCACCGTGATGGAGGAGGAGTCGCCGCTTCGCAATTCGCTGACATCGATCGGCGAGACGATCGAGTCGCGCGGGGGCGAGTTGCTGCAGGGCGTGCTGAGCTCGGCCGCGGGTTTCGTCAACGTGCTGGTATTCCTGGTGGTGGTGCCGGTCGTGGCCTTCTACCTCCTGCTCGACTGGGACGGCATGGTGGCGCGCATCGACGATCTTCTGCCGCGTGATCATGCGCCGATCATTCGCGACCTCGCCGGCAGGATCGACAACACGCTAGCCAGTTTCGTGCGCGGGCAGGGAACGGTCTGCCTGATCCTGGGCACCTTCTACGCCGTTGCACTCATGGTCATCGGCCTGCAATTCGGCCTCGTGGTGGGGCTGGTGGCGGGGCTTCTGACCTTCATCCCCTATGTGGGCGCGCTGGTGGGCGGCATGCTTTCGGTGGGTCTCGCGCTTTTCCAGTTCTGGGGCGACTGGTGGTCGATCCTCGCGGTGGCGGCCGTGTTTCAGGCGGGCCAGCTGGTGGAGGGAAACATCCTGACCCCCAAGCTCGTGGGAAACTCGGTCGGCCTGCACCCGGTCTGGCTCATCTTCGCGCTGTCGGCCTTCGGCACGCTCTTCGGCTTCGTCGGCATGCTTGTCGCCGTGCCCGTGGCCGCCGCCATAGGCGTGCTGGTGCGATACGCGATGGAGCGCTACCGTGAAGGTCGGCTCTATCGCGGGTTGGAGGCGCAGCCGGATGAGGGTCCGGACGACCGGGAGGCCTGATGCCGGAGCAACTCGTTTTCGATCTTCCCGTCCGTGCGGCAATGGGGCGCGACGATTTTTTCGTCTCGGCCAGCAACGCGGCCGCACTCGCGCGGGTGGAGGCCTGGCGCAACTGGTCCTTTGACAAGCTTGTTCTCATGGGCCCCGAAGGCGCGGGCAAGACCCATCTGGCCCATGTCTGGGCGGGGCAGAGCGGCGCGCGGATCGTCTCTGCCATCAAGGTGACCGAGGCGGATGTCGCGCAGGCCGAAGCATGGCCCGCGCTCGCGCTGGAGGACGTGGACCGCGTGGCCGGCGATGCGGCCGCGGAGGCGCGGCTCTTTCATCTGCACAACGCGCTTGCGGCCACGAGGGCGCCGCTCCTGCTGACCGCTCGCAGGCCGCCCGCGCGCTGGGGCCTCGGGCTGCCCGATCTCGACAGCCGCATGCGGCAGGCAGAGCTCGCGCGGATCGACGCGCCGGACGACACGCTTTTGTCGGCGCTTCTGCTGAAGCTTTCGCACGATCGCGGGCTCAGGCTGACCCCGGCAATCCTGTCCCATGTCTTGCCGCGGATCGAACGCTCCGCCGCGGCAGTGCATGGCTTTGTCGGGCGGCTCGATGCGCTGGCACTCGCCGACAAGCGTCCGCCGCGGTTGTCGGACGCCAAGGCGGCCCTTGCCGAGGACACAGCGCCCGTGTCACCGTCGCGACACAATAGCTGACTACGGCAGCGGCATGAGTTTCGCAGATTTCCTGAACGCACCCCTTCCCGAGCCCACCGACCTGCCCGATGCGCAGACGCAGGGCCCGCGACGCTTTTTCAACCGGGAGCTCAGCTGGCTCGCCTTCAACTGGCGCGTGCTGGAGGAGGCCGAGAACCCGCGCGTGCCGCTGTTGGAGCGCGTGCGCTTCGTGTCGATCAGCGCGGGCAATCTCGACGAGTTCTATACCGTCCGCGTGGCGGGTCTGCGGGAGCTCGCACAGGAGGGCAGGACCGGCACGTCGGACGATGGCCGCACGCCCGCAGAACAGCTCAAGCTGATCAATGCCGATGCCCGCAGGCTCATGCAGCACCAGCAGGCCGCCTGGATCGCGCTGAGGAGGGAGCTTGAGAGGCAGGGCATCACGGTGGTCACGCGCGCGGCGCTAAAGGCCGCCGACAAGAAGCACCTCGAAGAGGAATTTCTCGCCCGCGTCTTCCCGGTGCTCTCGCCGCTGGCCATCGACCCGGCGCATCCCTTTCCGTTCATCCCCAACGAGGGGCTGGCGCTTGCACTGCAGATGCGCCGTGCGCGGGATGGGCGCGAGTTGCAGGCGCTTCTGCCGATCCCCAGCCAGATCGACCGTTTCGTGCGCCTGCCCGCCACCGATGGCGAGGCGCGCTTCCTGCCCCTCGAGGAGCTTCTGCTGCTGAATGTCGGCGCGCTTTTCCCGGGCTACGAGCTTGCCGGATCCTGCACCTTCCGCCTGCTGCGCGACAGTGATCTCGAGCTCGAGGAAGAAGCCGAGGACCTCGTGCGGGAATTCGAGACGGCGCTCAAGCGCCGCCGCCGGGGCGAGGTGGTGCGCCTTCAGATCAGCGCGGGCGCGCCGGAGGACCTGAAGACCGAGATCATAGAACAGCTTCACGTCGCGGGCGACGAGATCGTCGACGTGAAGGGGATGATCGGCCTCGTCAGCCTCAAGGAACTGGTGCTGGACGACCGGCCGGACCTGTTGTGGAAGTCCTTCACGCCCCGGGTGCCCGAGCGGGTGCAGGACCATGACGGCGACATGTTCGCGGCGATCCGGCAGAAGGACATGCTGCTGCATCACCCCTACGAGACCTTCGACATGGTCATCCGCTTCCTCAGCCAGGCGGCGCGGGATCCGAACGTCGTGGCGATCAAGCAGACGCTCTACCGGACCTCGAACGAGTCGCCGATCGTGGACGCGCTGTGCGAGGCGGCGGAGAACGGCAAGTCTGTAACCGCGCTGGTGGAGTTGAAGGCGCGCTTCGACGAGGCCGCCAATATCCGCCAGTCGCGCAAGCTGGAACGCGCGGGCGCCCATGTGATCTACGGCTTCATCACCTACAAGACCCATGCGAAGATCAGCACCGTGGTGCGCCGCGAGGGCGACCGGCTGGTGACCTATACCCATTTCGGGACCGGCAACTACCACCCGATCACGGCGCGCATCTACACGGACCTCAGCCTTTTTACCTGTGACGACGCGCTGGGCCGGGACGCGACGAAGGTCTTCAACTACGTGGGCGGCTACGCCGAGCCCGAGGGTCTGGAAAACCTCGCCATCTCGCCTCTCTCGCTGAAGGCACGCATCATCGACGGGCTGAGGGCCGAGGCCGAGCATGCGCGCGCGGGCAAGCCCGCCATGGTCTGGGCCAAGATGAACAGCGTGATCGAGTCGGACGTGATCGATGCGCTTTACGAGGCAAGCCAGGCTGGCGTGCGGATCGACCTCGTCATCCGCGGCATCTGCGGTCTGCGTCCGGGCATCCGGGGGCTGAGCGAGAACATCCGCGTCAAATCCATCGTCGGCCGGTTCCTGGAGCATTCACGCATCGTCTGTTTCGGCAACGGCCACGGGCTGCCGCACAAGAAGGCGAAGGTCTATATCAGCTCCGCCGACTGGATGGGACGCAACCTCAACCGTCGGGTCGAGACGCTGGTCGAATGCACCAACCCGACCGTGAAGGCGCAGATCGTCGGTCAGATCATGGCCGCCAACCTCGCGGACGTGGCGCAAAGCTGGGTGTTGCAGCCCGACGGTTCCTTCCGCCGCGCGGAGCTGGAGACAGTGGACAATCCGTTCTCCTGCCATCGCTTCTTCATGGAGAATCCGTCGCTATCGGGTCGCGGCTCGGCGGGAGCCAAGGACGTGCCCGCGCTGACCCATGGCACCGACTGAGGTGCGACATCGACCGACGTGTGCCGGGGTGCGGAAATCCGGCTGCCACTTCTGCGCGACATTCTCGGGGGGAATTGACGGCTGCGCGGCGGCCATGTCATCAAACTGACGCGAAGTCGGCGGGGACAACAGTGGGAGGCGGGCCCGGATGGATGATCATCACCCGGAATGGGGGCCCTTTGGTGTGCCCCTTTTCGACGGGCCTGAGGCGCGCGCGCTACGGCGCGTTGGCGTGATCGACATCGGCTCGAATTCCGTCCGGCTTGTGGTTTTCGACGGCGCCGCGCGCAGTCCCGCCTATTTCTTCAACGAAAAGATCCTTTGCGGCCTCGGCGCGGGCTTCTCGGAAACCGGTCGGCTGAACCCCGACGGCCGTGTGCGCGCCATGATCGCGTTGCGCCGGTTCGCGGCGCTGGCGAAGGGCATGGAGGTGTCCCCGCTTCTGACCGTGGCGACGGCGGCGGTGCGCGATGCGGAGGACGGCCCCGAGTTCCGCCAAGCGGTGCTGGATCAAACCGGCCTCGAGATCCGCATCGTCGAAGGCGACGAAGAGGCGCGGCTGTCGGCGCAGGGTGTGCTTCTGGGCTGGCCCGGGGCGGAGGGGCTGGTCTGCGACATCGGCGGCTCGTCCATGGAACTGGCCGAGCTTCTGGGCGGTGGCGAGGTGGGGCAGCGCCGGACCTCGGATCTGGGTCCGCTGAAACTGATGGGGCTGAAGGGCGGCAAGAAGGCCATGCGCGCCCATATCAAGGCCCGTGTCACCGAACTGGCCGAGGCCTTTCCGGAACGGCCCGAGCGTCTGTTTCTCGTGGGCGGGTCGTGGCGCGCCATTGCGCGGATCGACATGGAGCGGCGGGGCTATCCGCTCAAGGTGCTTCACGAATACCGGATGACGCCCAAGGCCATCCTCGACAGCATCGCGATGATCGAGAAAAGCGACATTTCGGATCTACGCGCCAAGACCGGCACCAGCGCGGAGCGGATGCGACTCGTGCCGCTGGCCGCCGAGGTGCTGAAGGTTCTGGTCCGGCAGTTCAAGCCACGCGAGATCGCGGTGTCCTCCTACGGCATTCGCGAGGGGCTGCTCTACGAACAGATGTCCGAGACGCTGCGCCACCGCGACCCCCTGATCGAGGCCGCACGTCATGCCGAGGCGTCCTCGGCGCGCATGCCCGGTTTCGGTCGCGCGCTCTATCATTTCGTCGAACCGTTGTTCCCGCGGGCCCGGCAGCACAAGAAACGCCTGATCCGGGCCGCCTGCCTGCTCCATGACGTCAGTTGGCGGGCGCATCCTGACTACCGCGCGGAAGTCTGTTTCGACAACGCCACGCGCGCCAACCTGGGCGGCCTGACCCATGGCGAGCGGGTCTATCTGGGGCTGGCGCTCCTGCATCGTTACAAGTCCAACCGCGGGGCCACGAGTTTTAACGCGGAACTCCTGAAGCTTCTGCCCGAAACGGAGGTTCTGGAGGCCGAGATTCTCGGCCGCGCGATGCGCTTCGGCGCGATGTTCACCGTGGCGCGGCCGACGGACCACGGGACGCTGACGTGGCACCCCAAGCGCAAGGAGCTGATCCTGACCCTGACCACGAGCGAAGGCCGCGCTCTGTTCGGCGAGGTGACGGGGGCGCGGTTCCGCGCGCTGGCTGGTGCGATGGGCGCCGAGGCGAAGGTGGTCGGCCAGGATTGAGCGGTGAGGGCGCACTCCGGCTTGTCGGCGGATAGGGTATGGCGTAACCCTCTCGCGACGTGCCTTAGCCCTACAGGATTTCACCCATGCGCCTCAGCCGCTACTTCCTTCCCGTTCTAAAGGAAACGCCTTCCGAGGCGCAGATCGTCAGCCACCGGCTGATGCTTCGGGCGGGCATGATCAAGCAGGCCAGCGCCGGCATCTACTCGTGGCTCCCGCTGGGTTACAAGGTGCTGCAGAAAATCGAACAGATCGTCCATCAGGAACAGGCGCGCGCGGGGCATCTGGCGATGCTGATGCCCACGATCCAGTCGGCGGACCTGTGGCGCGAAAGCGGGCGCTACGACGCCTACGGGGCGGAGATGCTGCGGATCACCGACCGGCATGACCGCGACATGCTTTTCACGCCCACGGCTGAGGAGCTGATCACCGATATCTTCCGTGCCCATATCACGAGCTACCGCGACCTGCCCCTGACCATGTACCAGATCCAGTGGAAGTTCCGCGACGAGATCCGCCCGCGTTTCGGCGTGATGCGGGGTCGCGAGTTCTACATGAAGGACGGCTACAATTTCGACCTGACGAAGGAGGACGCGCTCCACGCTTATAACCGGCATCTCGTCAGCTATTTGCGCACCTACGAGCGGATGGGCCTGCAGGCGATCCCGATGCGGGCGGATTCGGGGCCTATCGGCGGCGACGACACGCATGAGTTTCTCGTGCTGGCCGACACGGGGGAGTCCGAGGTCTTCTACGACAGCGAGATCACCGATCTGCGTTTCGGCGACCGGGAGATCGATTACGACAGCCATGAGCAGTGTCGCGCCGTGCTCGATGAGTTCACCTCGCGCTACGCGCGCACCGACGAGACCCACGACCCGGCGCTTTTCGCCAAGATCCCCGAGGAACGGCAGCGGGTCGCGCGGGGCATCGAGGTCGGCCAGATCTTCTATTTCGGGACGAAGTATTCCGAGGCGATGGGCGCCTATGTGAACGACCATGACGGCAATCGCGTGCCGGTGCACATGGGGTCCCACGGCATCGGCGTGAGCCGTCTTGTCGGCGCGATCATCGAGGCTTGCCACGATGACAACGGTATCATCTGGCCCGAGGGCGTGACGCCCTTCCATGTGGGTATCGTGAACCTCAAGCAGGGGGACGCGTCCTGCGACACGGCCTGCGAGGATCTCTACAAGGCGCTGACGGCGGCGGGGCTGGAGCCGCTCTACGACGACCGCGAGGAACGGGCGGGCGCCAAATTCGCCACGATGGACCTGGTCGGCCTGCCATGGCGGATCACGGTGGGCCCCCGCGGGCTGGCGAACGGCAAGGTGGAGCTGACGTCGCGCAGGACCGGCGAAAGCGAGGAGATGTCGCTGGAGGCCGCCGTGGCGCGCGTGGGCGAGATCTACGGCATCTGAGCCGGCGTCACTTCGTGACCTGCGGCGTCGGCGGCGGCGCTCCTGTCTGACCGGCGGCGAGCGCGCGCATCTCGGCCATGATGTACTCGGCATAGACCGCCACGTTGCGGTCATAGGGCTCGCGCGGCTGGGCCTCCGTGTGGCTTTCGATGCCGATGACCCGGTAGCGCCCGTCTTCGCCCGCGATGAACAGCGGTGAGCCGCTGTCGCCCTGCAGCGTGTCGCATTCGTGGATCAGCGTGCTGTCGGGACCGAGCATGACGAAGGGGCAGTCGAGGTTGCCGGTCATCACGCCCTGCCGGTCATAGCTGTAACCCGCCTGCAGGATGTCCGGTCCGCGGCCGGCGCGGTAGGCGGCAAGCTCCGCCTCGCTGAGCCCGGTGACATCCATCCAGCCCACTTGATCGCCGATCGGCTGGGCGAGGTAGACGAAGGCGAAATCGGTGCCCTCCTGCTCGCCGGCCAGCCAGCCCCCCGGCACATGGTAGCCGATGGTAGCCGAGCGCGCCGCCGACCGGCCCTCATCGTAACCGGCGAGGAACTCAACCGGCGGCGTCTCGATCACGCCGCCATTGGCGATGCAATGGGCCGCCGTCAGCACGGTGGATGGCCCGATCAGGACGCCGGTGCAGGAGGTCTCGTCGAGGTCGAGAAAACCGATCATGGTCCATGGCGGCTGTAGCGTGTCGACATCGACGCGGTCGTCCTCGCCGAAAAACGCACGGCTGAAAGTGTCCGCGAAAGGCGCCGCTTCGGTGACGGCGAGGCGCGCGGGCGGGTAATCGCTCGTCACGGCCGAGAAGGTGCCCACCCAGATGTCGTATTGCCCCTCCTGCGGCGCCTCGAATGTGATCGCGGGGTCGAGGCCGGACATGTCGTCATTGCAATGCCACTGGCCGTCGGGCGCGTTGATCAGAAGGACGGTGTCATCGCGCGCCTCGGCGAAGAAAGACAGCGGCGCGCCGCTGCCGGGTGTGAAGAAGATCCGGAAATCGGGAGCATCGGCAAAGTAGCCCGCGCAGCGGGCGCCGAGGGCTTGGTCGGTGTACTCGCCCCTCGTTTCACCGCCCGCCAGAAGGCTGATCCAGTTGGTGTCCGGCAAAAAGCCGGACTGGATCGAGAAGACCCCGAAGGTTGGCGCGAGCGTGTAGTCCTGGGCGTGGACGGGCGGAGCAATCATCGCCGCAACGAGAGCGGCGAGGGCGATTTGACGGAGCATCCGGTCGGTTCTCCTGCGCTGGGAGTGTTTGGCGGAGCGTAGGCGGGCTGCGAGGCGATGAAAAGACGGCAAGCGGGCGGCCCTGTGGCAGGCGGGGCGCATGCCCCTGGCCCGGCGCATCCCGGGGGCGCGAACCGGCCCACCCGGCCGATCGGGGACTGATCCGGGCGTAATTCCAATGGCTGCGGTCTTACCTCCAAAGGCGGAGGCCAAGGCCCGCCCGGGGTAAGACTCAGAGCCAAATCGTCCGCTTGCCGGTATTGGGCGACACTTTCGTCGTCACGTCAGATTTCAACCCGCGATGCCAGTGTCGGCACTAACAGCAGATGGCGTGACGGTACCGGCACGTCGATAATGGAATGGAGTGAAAGCATGCAATTCAAGACACTTCTCGTGACCCTCGCCACGATCGGTTCACTTGCCGCTACCGTGCCGGCCAGCGCACAGTGTTTCGGCTGCGGCAACGGCAACGGCAATGGCAACGTCGGTGTCGGCAACGGTAACCTGAACGGCAATGGCAACTGGGGCGCCCTCAACGGCAACCAGAACGGCAATGGCAACTGGGGCGCCTTCAACGGCAACGAGAACGGCAACGCCAATGCCGGGATCGCCAACGGCAACCAGAACGGCAACTTCAATGTCGGGATCGCCAACGGCAACCAGAACGGCAACGCCAACTGGGGTGGCCTGAACGGCAACGGCAACGGCAACTTCAACTTCGGTGGCCTGAACGGCAATTCCAACGGCAGCTTCAACTTCGGCTTTGGAAACGGCAACGGCAACGGCAACGGCAACGGCAGCTGACCCACGCCCTTCCGTCGCCCAGATGGCCGCCACGTACCCCGCGTGGCGGCCATTTCCTGTTGAGGGGGTGCGCCTGCCACGGTCGCAGCGGTATCGCCGATCCGTGTGGCGGCGCGCTGGTCGCGTCACGATGCGTCGAGGAAAAAGGCTATGCCGGTCCAGCGCCGGGCCAGATGGCTGGCGGGCAGCCATTGACCGCCCGTCGCGGGATCTGCGACCGCGAACCGACCGCCGGTTGCATGCAGGACGACCACGAAATGATGCGCCGCGTCCGTGGTGCCCGTGGTCGTCACCTGAACAATCGCGGGCAGGCGCGTGGCAAGATCCTCGAGCTCCAGACCGCGTTCGCCCCAGCCGGCATAGCCACGCTCCTCGAGAAAATCCAGAGCATCGCCAAGAGAGAAACCGCCCTGCACACGGATGTGGGGCAGGCCACGGTCGCCTAGCATGGCCGACACGATGTCAGCCTCGGGGATCTCGCGCGCGACCTGGAACCGCAGAAGCGTGGAGAGCGCCGCAGCCAGGCAGGTGACGTCCTCGGTCTGGCGCGTGACGCGGTCCCGCCAGTCGAGGCTCATCCGAACGTGGTCGCCCGTCTCGGCGAGACCCATAGGCGCCTGGGCCGAGGCACAGGCGATCGCGATCGCGGCGCAGCGCATGAACCGGCCGTCAGGCATTTTCATGAAAGCCGGGCGGAGATGACAGCAGGCCCCTTGTGATAGCCTCCGGCAGGTAGATGCCCCCCGCCGCCACGAGCATCACGGCCGCCGTGAGCAGGGCAGGCGTCGAAAGCGTGGAGAAATAGCCATGTGCCCCCGCGAGGACCCATTCCCGCGCGTCGCGATCGGCGGTCCTGCCCGAGAAGATAAGGATCCGGGCCCCTGGCGCGGCCTGCCGGATCTCCTCGACCACGCGGTCCTTGTCCATGGCGCTGACCTGATCGCGGCCCACGTCGCGGATGCAGACCGTCGGGACGCTGGCGTCGCGCGTTTGTGCCGCATTCGACAGAACATGAAAATTCGGGACCGTCGCAGAGAAATGGTGCGACAGGCAGTCCACGAGCAGCCGGCGCCTCGACCAGACGATGACACACGGGGTGATTTGCCGTTCGTTAGCGCCATACTGCATGGGTACACGAGATGCTCGGGCGCCACGGATCGCTCAGTTGCAGCGAAGTTCGGTCATCCAGAGAAAACGAACCCGCTGACACACGATCACGCCGTTCGCCGGCACACCGCCTGGGGCAGCGCCGGAGCGGAGTTCGCGAGTAACGCCGGGTTCATCGTCGCGGATACGGTCCGTGGCGATGTTGTTGTTGCCGTTTCCGTTCGTCGTATTGTCGTTGCCGAAATCGTCTCCGACGTTGCCATTCCCGTTGTCGTCGCTGGAATTATCGTTGCCGTTGTTGTTTCCGGTGTTTTCGTTGCCGTTGTTGTTCCCGGAGTTGTTGTTACCGTTGTTGGTTCCAACATTGCCGTTACCGTTGTTGTTCCCGGAATTGTTGTTGCCGTTTAGGCTACCGACATTGCCGTTTCCGTTTCCGTTGCCCTGGCCGATGCTGCCGCTCGACAGCGCGGAGTCGATAATGTCGCTGAGCGACTCTCCGCCGCCGCCGAAGTTGGCCTCGACCAGATGGTTCGAAGCGTTCGGGTCTTGGGCGGCAAAAGGGGCCGACGCCAAGGTTGCTGTGACCACGAGGGTTGCAAGTGCTGGCATGTTCGCCTCCTTGGGGGTTTCTCGTGCGGCCTCGATCACGATTTCAACGTTCTCTGTTGAAACGATCAACTCGGCCAAACGGGGTATTGTGGACGAAATGCGGACAGTCGGCGTGTGCCGTGCCCGGGATCCGGCGTGGGCGGTCCCCCGCCCGACGCCACGCGTTGAACGGTTCAGTTGTTGCCGTTCAGATTGCCGTTGAACGACCCGATATTGCCGTTTCCGTTGAACATTCCGCCGTTCAGATTGCCGTTGTAGGCGCCGACGTTGTTGTTGCCGGAGGTCGGCGACGAATTCCCGAGGCCGTTCCAGGCGCCGACATTGCCCGTGCCGCCGTTCCCGAAACCGATATTGCCCTGCGCATCCGGCAGCCCGTTGCCATTGACGTTGCCGTTCAGGGTGCCGGTGTTGAAGTTGCCGTTGGAGTTACCGCTAAAGGCACCGAGATTGCTGTTTCCGTTGCCATTGCCGTTGGCCAGGCCGAAATTGCCGTTGCCATTCTGGTTGCCGTTGAACAGGCCGGTATTGCCGTTGCCATTTCCGTTGCCGTTTCCAAGGCCGGTATTGCCGTTGCCGTTGTCGTTACCGCACCCCCAGCACTGGCCACCTGTGATGTCCGCGAGTTCGGCACGGGTCAGAACATCGGACGCAGCGGGAAGAACCGACACGCCGACGCCGAGGATGATCGTCGAGAATGAAAGAATGAGCTTTGACATCGATTGCCTCCAGACAAGGTGTTTCAAATGGCCTGTGCGTGACCGAAGCGTCCGTAGTTCTGGAGACAACGTGACCTGCGATGCGCGGCGCGGTCCATTCGGTCATTGGGTCTACCCCCTTGGGGAAACCAAGCGAATCGAAGAAAAAACTCATTGATCCAGATGGTTGCGAGGTTCACGCCCGCAGGGCCCGCCGGCTGGATTACCCCTTTCGCCCGATGGAGGTAGCCCGGGTGTCGCAGCGATTGCGGCGGAGCGATGCATTTGTCGACCGACGTTCGGCAGGTCACCGTGCGTGTCAGCGGCTTCCCTGTGGCACGTCTGAACGAAAACAGGCCATGCGTTGTCTGCATGGCCTGTCGATAGACGCGATGTCGTTCGGATAGCGCGATTATGCCGTCGCGACGGGCCTCGCCCCGCGCCCTCGCCGCGCCTGACGCCGCGACATGGCGAACAGGGCCAGCATTGCCGCCAGCAGGAGTGCGACCGACGGCGGTAGGGGCACGGGGGCCGGTGGCATGAACTCCGCCGGATCGACATAGCGTTTGAACACCATACCGGTCAGAAGGTCGCTCCAGGCATCTGCATGGGGAACGGTCGGATCGACGACGATCCTTCGATCCGAAAACGAGAGTCCGATATCATGGAGCGTGGTTTCGAACACCGACCGGAGCGTGCGTTCGAACATCGTGTCCACCTTGGCCCCGAGCATCTTGGCCGCCCCGCCCAGATATGCGGCATTCGCGAGATCACCGATCCCGTTGAGATTACCGTTGCCAAATCCGATGTTGAAATTTCCGTTTTCGTTGCCGCTGAAGAAACCGAAATTGCCGATTCCGTTGAAGTTGCCGTTGAGCGTGCCGGTATTCAGGTTGCCGTTGAGGTTGCCGTTATTGCTTCCAACATTGGCGATGCCGTTGAAGTTACCATTGAGTGCGCCGGAATTGTCGTTGCCATTGCTGTTGCCACTGAAGGGACCTTCGTTGAGCAACCCGTTGAAGTTGCCGTTGAGTTGGCCGACATTGTTGTTCCCGTTATTGTTTCCGCTCGTAGGATCGGTGTTGCCGATGCCATTGAAATTGCCGTTGCCGACGCCGTGATTGAAATTGCCGTTGAAGTCGCCGGCATTGAAATTCCCGTTGGCGATTCCAACGTTTCCGGTGCCGCTGAACTGTCCGGAATTTCCGACCCCGTTCAGAATTCCTATATTGAAATTGCCGGAGGTCTCGTTCTGGCTGTTGACACCGTTGGCAAGGCCCCGGTTTCCAATGCCTTGGTTTCTGCGGCCGACATTGTTGTCACCGGTGTTGAAAAGACCTTCGTTCCCATTTCCAGTATTGGCGATGCCGTAATTGTTCTGCCCCACATTTCCATAGCCGAGATTTCCATTTTCATCGGGAACCCAATTGCCATGTGCGTCAATGCTCCCCTGAAACAGCCAATGAGACAAGGTTGTCGCTGCGGCGGGGCCCGCGACGACCACGATGGCGGCTGCTGCGGCGAGGCATGCGCCGGACACTGTGCGAAGAAAACTCTTGTACATGGGTTCCTCCTTCAGGGTGAGGGGTCCGAGGGTCGGTCACGCCGCTTGGCTCGGGGTGCAAGCGGTCAACGTAGCAGGGATAGGGAACCCATATGCCGTCCGGCCTGTGTTCCCGCGCGCAAAGCCGCCTCGACGCGATTGGTCGCGCCCGTCTTGCGCATGATGTTCCTCAGGTGGACCTTTACGGTGGAAATCGAGATCCCGAGTTCGTAGGCGATGATCTTGTTCGGCTTGCCCAACCGCAGTTTCTGCACCACTTCCGCTTCGCGTTTGGTCAGAAGGCTGCCTTCGTCCGGGATTTCTGCTTCGCAGCGGTGGAGTTCCCGGACCGGCTCGGCGGGATCGGCCTGGCGGGTTTCGCCTTCCGACACGACCGCGTCGGGCCTTGTGCCCTGCATACTCTCCCGTGGAAAGCACACGCCGCCATGCAGCACCAGCCACAGCATCTTGGCCAATCCCTCCAGGCCGGTCGTGTGCGACATGCACCCGCTTGCGCCCAATCTGAAAAGATCGGCGGAGGCGCCCTGCATCTGCTCGTCCCCGGTGACGACCACATAGGGAACGTCGTCCAGAACCGACCGTATCGGCCGCAAGTGTCGAAGAAGAAGGTCTCCGTCAGGGCCGATTTCGTCAACGAATAGGACGACAAGATCCGGCAATTCCGACACCTGAACCACTGTGCGTGTCGCGCACGCGGTGACATGCAGGTCGCTGCAGGTTGCCGCAAGCGCGCGTGCGATGCAGTCCCGTTCAGTGGCACAATCATGCACTATCAGAATGTGGGATCCGGATTGATGATCGGACTTGGAAACCGGTATTGCGGGTTTTTCCAAGGATCGTCTGGGAGAAAAAACCTGTCTACCGCTTTCGGGCAAATCATGCGTGATGAACATTGGGCACGCCTCCGTTTACTATCTACTTTTTTTAAGGCCCGGCTCACGGTCGTGTGGGCAAATGGCCGCACGCAAAGTATTGGTATGTCGAAAAACCCCCGACATGACACCGACCGAAAATTTAAATTGAAGAAAGCGAAGCAATACATTTCATCGCGAAGGCACGATGCCCGCGATAAGACGTTTCCCCCAGCCCTCCCCAGTCGGTGGAAATGTTACCCGTCAATTATGACACCACACTGTGGCGATTCGCTCAACAGTCCAATTATGACAATGCACAGAACTGTTTCCGGTAAGGCGACAAAAATTGGATCTGCAGATTTTTGTTGCACCGTCAGGCGGTCATGCGAACCTCGGATGGCGGTGCTTTGCGCGCGGTGTCGGAGGAAGCCTAGGCTGCCTCGTCGCCCGTTTGCAGGATCTCCACACCGGTCACGAGGATGATCTCGCAACCGCCGATGATCGTGCTGTCGTTCCGCCGCGTCGAGGAGCGCCATGGCAAGATGTTGTCGCCGGTCACCACCACCAGATAGCCGCGAATGCGCACCTCGGCACCGACCTCTACGGCCATGAGCGCGTCGTTCACCGCCGCGTTGGCGGGGATCAGGTGGTTGTTCGTGACCTGCGTTTCCCAGTCCTCCGGCAGCACCGCGTCCGGGCCGGGGCGAGACCAGACAGCGCGGGGCGCGGTGCGGAACTCGATGGCGTCGGCGCGCCCGGGTTCGGCCAGATCGCCCCAGACGATGCCCAGATCCAGCGGCGAGACCGCGCTTGTTGCGTCATTGCGGAACTCGCGCCGCGTCACCACGCGTCCCTCGAGGACATAGCCGTAGAGCAGCCGCGCCTCGAACCCGTCACCGAGAGCGACCCGCGTCGCGTCGATGCGGGTCTGCGCGGGTGCGCCGTCGGGCCTGGCCGAGAGTGGCAGTGGCGGCAGGCCCGCAGTATCGACGGCGGTCGCCAGATCCGTGCGCGGCGCTGCCCGGTCGAGGACCGCCGTCAGCAGGAATGCGGCCGCGCCCACGGCGAACAGCGTGATCTTGGTACCATCGTCGAACATGGCCGCGGCGTTCCTCCTTGCTTCGGCGATGCGCGCAAGGGTCGATAGCACCGCAAGATGGCAGGATTTGGCCGAGGGGACGGGCACGTAGGGGCCGCGCCGAGGCGCGGCCTGTTGCGCCGCCGGGCGGCCGCGCGGGATCAGCCCTGCAGGCTGCGGACGCCCAGTTCCCCCTCGCGCGCGGCCTTCATGGCCTGCGCCGCGGCGTGGCTTGCGGCCAGCGTCGTGAAATAGGGGATCTTGTCGGCCAGCGTGACCGCGCGCATGGACCGTGAATCCTCTACCGCCTGCGCGCCCTCGGTCGTGTTCAAAACCAGTTGCACGCCGCCATCCTTGATGATGTCGACCACGGTGCGCCCGCCCTCATAGGCCTTGTTGACTGTGTCCGAGGCAATCCCGTGTTCGGCCAGGAACGACGCCGTCCCCCTTGTGGCCAGAAGCGACAGGCCGAGATCGATCAGCATGCGTGCGGTTTCGAGCAGGATCGGACCCTTGTCGGCGTCCTTGATCGAGATGAAGACCGTGCCGGCCTCGGGCAGATGCGTGCCGGCGCCAAGCTGCGCCTTGAGGAACGCGCCGGGGAAGGTGCGGTCCCAGCCCATGACCTCGCCCGTCGAGCGCATCTCGGGGCCCAGCAGCGTATCGACGCCGGGGAAGCGGGCGAAGGGCAGGACGGCCTCCTTCACCGAGAACCAAGGCTGGCGGAAATCGGCGAGGCTCATGGGATCCCCCGGAATGATGGGCGTGTCCTCGTCCACGGGCTCATGCGGCTCGGCGACCGGGAAATCGGACAGCTTTTCGCCGGCCATCAGCCGCGCGGCGATGGAGGCGATGGCGCTGTCTGTCGCCTTGGCCACGAACGGGACGGTGCGCGATGCGCGGGGGTTCACCTCGATCAGGTAAATCTCGTCCTCGCCGTTTTCGTCGGGTTTCACCGCGAACTGCACGTTCATCAGGCCCACGACGTTCAGCGCGCGCGCCAGCGCCTCGGTCTGTTGGATGATCTGGTCCTGGATCGCGGTCGAAAGCGTATGTGGTGGCAGGGAACAGGCGCTGTCCCCGGAATGCACGCCCGCTTCCTCGATATGCTGCATGATGCCCGCGACATGGACCCGCTCGCCATCGCAGAGCGCATCGACATCGACCTCGGTGGCGCCTTCGAGATACCCGTCGAGCAGCACGGGGCTGTCGCCCGAGACGGTGACGGCGTCGCGGATGTAGCGGTCAAGCTGGGCACTGTCGCGGACGATCTCCATCGCCCGCCCGCCCAGCACATAGGAGGGCCGGATCACCAGCGGGTAGCCCAGCGTTTCGGCCGCCGCCTTGGCCTGCGCATCCGTGGTTGCGATGGCGTTTCGGGGCTGTTTCAGTCCGAGACGCTGCACGAGCTGCTGGAACCGCTCGCGATCTTCGGCGAGGTCGATGGCGTCGGGCGTGGTCCCGAGGATCGGGATGCCGGCGTCATGGAGCGCGCCCGCGATCTTGAGCGGCGTCTGCCCGCCGAATTGCACGATCACCCCGTGAAGCGTGCCGGCCTGCTGCTCGACGCGCAGGATCTCCATGACATGCTCGAAGGTCAGCGGCTCGAAATAGAGCCGGTCGGATGTGTCGTAATCGGTCGACACGGTCTCGGGGTTGCAGTTGACCATGATGGTCTCGTAGCCCGCGTCCGACAGCGCAAAGCAGGCGTGACAGCAGCAGTAGTCGAACTCGATGCCTTGTCCGATCCGGTTCGGCCCGCCCCCGAGGATGACGACCTTCTTGGCTCCGCTGGGCCGCGCCTCGCATTCCGGTTCGCCCATCGTCGGGTGCTCGTAGGTCGAGTACATGTAAGGCGTCTGCGCCTCGAACTCGGCGGCGCAGGTGTCGATGCGCTTGAATTGCGCCGAGACGCCGAGGTTGAGGCGGGCGCGCCGAATGTTCGACTCCTCCCGGCCCGTGAGCTTGGCGAGGCGGGCATCGGAAAAGCCCATCATCTTGAGCGCGCGGATGCCCGCCTCGGTCACCGGCAGGCCGTCGCGGCGCACGCGGTCCTCGGTCTCCACGATCTCGCGGATCCGGGCGAGGAACCACGGATCGAAACGGGTGACGGCGGCGATGTCGTCATCCGAAAGCCCATGGCGCATGGCCTGCGCGATCACGCGGATCCGGTCGGGGGTCTGCGCGCTGAGCGCCTTGGTGATGGCTGCCGCCTCGGGCGCGCCGGGTATGTCGATCTCGTCGAAGCCGGTCAGACCCGTCTCCATCGAGGCGAGCGCCTTCTGCATGGACTCGTGGAAGGTCCGGCCGATGGCCATGGCCTCGCCCACGGATTTCATCGCCGTTGTCAGCGTCGGCTCGCTCCCCGGGAACTTTTCAAAAGCGAACCTCGGGATCTTGGTGACCACGTAATCTATGGTCGGTTCAAAGGAGGCGGGCGTCACTTTCGTGATATCGTTATCCAATTCGTCCAACGTGTAACCGACCGCCAGCTTGGCCGCGATCTTGGCAATCGGGAAGCCCGTGGCCTTGGAGGCCAGCGCCGAGGAGCGGCTGACGCGGGGGTTCATCTCGATCACCACCATGCGCCCGTCCTCCGGGTTCACGGCCCATTGCACGTTCGACCCGCCGGTCTCGACCCCGATCTCGCGCAGCACGGCGATCGAGCCGTTGCGCATGATCTGGTATTCCTTGTCGGTCAACGTCAGCGCGGGCGCCACGGTGATCGAATCGCCCGTGTGCACGCCCATCGGGTCCACGTTCTCGATGGAACAGACGATGATCGCGTTGTCCGCCTTGTCGCGGACAACCTCCATCTCGAATTCCTTCCAGCCCAGGAGCGACTCGTCCACGAGGATCTGTGCGACAGGCGAGGCCTCCATGCCGGTACGGCAGTAATATTCGTATTCCTCGCGGTTGTAGGCCACGCCGCCGCCGGTGCCGCCGAGGGTAAAGGCGGGGCGGATGATCGCGGGAAGCCCGACATATTCGATCGCCTCGATCGCGCTCTGCAGACCGGCCTTGATATCGTATTTCCCGTTCGGACCTTTCGGGGCGCTGACGATGGTGGCCTTGGGGTTTTCCAGCCCGATCCGGTCCATTGCCTCGCGGAACAGCTTGCGGTCCTCGGCCATCTCGATGGCCTCGCGCTTGGCGCCGATCATCTCGACGCCGAACTTCTCCAGCACGCCCATCTCTTCCAGCGCCAGCGAGGTGTTGAGCCCGGTCTGCCCGCCCATGGTGGGCAATAGCGCGTCGGGGCGCTCCTTTTCGATGATCTTGGCCACCACCTCGGGGGTGATCGGCTCGATATAGGTGGCGTCGGCCAGCCCCGGGTCGGTCATGATCGTGGCCGGGTTGGAGTTGACGAGGATGACGCGATAGCCCTCCTCGCGCAGCGCCTTGCAGGCCTGTGCGCCGGAATAGTCGAATTCGCAGGCCTGTCCGATGACGATTGGCCCCGCTCCGATGATCATGATCGACTTGATGTCGGTTCTTTTCGGCATCGGGTCCCCCTGAAACTCGGATGGTGTGCGGCGCGCAAACTGTCGGCGTTATAGGCATGGGGTGATCGGGCGCAAGGGAGGAACGTGCGTGCCTTTCGCCGCGCGTGTTGCCTTCGCCAACGGGCGCGGCTAGGCGGATGGCAGGTCACCGGAAAAGGGTCTTCCCGATGCACTGGCTCCAACTCTTCTTCGCGGTCATGGCCGAGGTGATCGGCACGACCGCGCTCAAGGCGTCCGTGGGCTTTACCCGTCCCGGCGCCGTTGCCGTGGTGGTGCTGGCCTACGGGACGGCCTTCTACCTTCTGGCGCGCGTGCTGCTGGTCCTGCCGCTGGGCGTGACATACGCGATCTGGTCGGGCCTCGGCGTCGCCGCGGTGACGGTCATCGGCTGGACCGTCTACGGTCAAAAGCTCGACGCGGCGGCCTGGGTCGGCATCGGGTTGATTGTGGCGGGCGTGATGGTGCTGAACCTCGTCTCCGACAGCACGGCCGTCTGACCGCACGCCCATTCACCCTGGCAGAAAACTGTCGGGCGCGCGGCACGCGCGCGGGAGCGTCGCTATTCAGCCGCCGACAATTGCGCGCGCGGTGCGGGATAGAGGTAATCCCGGGTGAGCGGCACCGCCTCCTGCCGGCCGGCAAGCTGCATCTGGAAAACGCATTGCCGGTTGTTTCGGAACGTCACCTCCGACGCCTTTAGGTAATACCGCCACATCCGGCAGAAACGCTCGTCATAGAGCGCGCGCGCGGCGGCCTCCCGTGCCTCGAACCGGTCGTACCAGTGCTTGAGCGTCTCGGCATAGTGCAGTCGCCAGACCTCCATGTCGCAGGGGTATAGGCCCGCATCCTCCACGGCGCCGGCCACCTCCGAGAGGGCGGGCACATAACCGCCGGGGAAGATGTATTTCGTGATCCACGGGCTCGTGGCCCCCGGTGGTGAGGCGCGCCCGATCGTGTGGATGAGCGCGACCCCGTCTTCCTTCAGCCGCGCTTTCACAGTGTCGAAATACTCGCGGTAATGGGGCACGCCAACATGCTCGAACATCCCGATCGAGACGATGCGGTCGAACTCGCCCTTGACGGCGCGGTAATCCTTCAGCTCGAAGCGCACCTTGTCCGAAAGACCCGCCGCCTCGGCCCGTTCGGTCGCGACCTTGTGCTGTTCCTCGCTGAGCGTGACGCCCAGAACCCTGACCCCGTAATCCTGCGCCAGCGTCAACGCCATGCCGCCCCAGCCGCAGCCGATCTCGAAGACCTCCATCCCCGGCTCTAGCAGGAGTTTGCCGGCGATGTGGTGCTTCTTGGCGGCCTGCGCGGCATCGAGGCTCATGCCCGGATCGGCGAAATACGCGCAGGAATACTGCCGGTCGGCATCGAGGAAGAGGTCGTAGAGTTCGCCCGACAGGTCATAGTGATGCGCCACGTTCTGGCGCGCTCGAAAGGCGGGGTTGTTCTGATCGAACGCGCGGCGCGTACGGCGGAGCCAGTGCGTTATGCGCCGCCACCAGATATTCCCAGACAGTGCCGCATTGCGCGTTACCAGCGCGAGGAACCCGTCGAGGTCGTCGCCGTCGATGGTCAGCGTGCCATCCATATAGGCCTCGCCCAGGGTAAGCTCGGTGTTCAGCACCAGCCGCCGCGGCAGGGCCGGATCGTGCAGGTGGACGGTTATGGGTGTTGCGGTTCCGTCGCCATACACCTGTGTTCGGCCTTGTGGGTAATCCACAGCAAGCGCGCCCGTCCGAATGAAGTCATGCAGCATTCTGTCAAGCATCCGATCCCACATTGCGCACACCCCCGCGTAGTGTCTCGACCGGACAACGCCACCGGATGCGCCGCCGGTTCCATTTGCCTGCGACATTTTTGCTTGAAGTGGCCGGTTCTTTTCAAGCCCGGCACCCTGCGAGATTGATATGTGTCAATGTAGATTGACATCCCATGTGGTCCGGTGGGCTGACACAATTCAGGGAGCCGGGCCATGCGCATCTGTCTTATCCACCCCAACTACCACTCCGGTGGCGCAGAGATCGCGGGCAACTGGCCGCCGGCCTGGGTGGCCTATCTCGCCGGCTCTCTGAAGACCGCCGGTTTCGACGACATCCACTTCATCGATGCGATGACGAATGACCTGACGCCCGGACAATTGCGCGTCAAGCTTGCCGAGCTGCAACCCGATGTTGTGGGTACGACCTCGATCACACCCTCCATCTATGTGGCAGAAGAAACGCTGGCGCTGGCCAAGGAGGTGCTGCCCGACGCCGTCACGATCCTTGGCGGTATCCACGCCACCTTCATGTACCGGCAGGTTCTGAGCGAAGCGAAGGGCATCGACCTCATCGTGCGCGGCGAGGGCGAGGAGATCATCGTCGAGGTGATGCGCGCCATCGCCGAGGACGCATTGGCGGAACGCCGCCGGTCGATCAAGGGGCTCGCCTTCATGGATGGCGAGGAGATCGTGGCCACGCCCGCCGCGGCCACCGTCAAGGATATCGACGGAATCACCCCCGACTGGTCGCTGCTGGAATGGTCGAAGTACATCTACGTCCCGCTCGGCGTGCGCGTGGCGATCCCCAACATGGCGCGCGGCTGCCCCTTCACCTGCTCCTTCTGCTCGCAATGGAAGTTCTGGCGCGACTACCGCGTGCGCGATCCGATCAAGGTCGTCGACGAGATCGAGAACCTCGTGAACGAACATGACGTGGGCTTCTTCATCCTCGCCGACGAGGAACCCACCATCAACCGGCGCAAGTTCATCAAGTTCTGCGAGGAGCTGATCGCCCGCGACCTGCCCAAACGCGTGCAATGGGGCATCAACACCCGCGTCACCGACATCATGCGCGACAAGGAGCTTCTGCCGCTCTACCGCCGCGCGGGCCTCGTCCACGTGTCCCTCGGGACCGAGGCCGCGGCGCAGATGAAGCTCGACCAGTTCAACAAGGAAACCAAGGTCGCCGACAACAAGGAGGCGATCCGCCTCCTGCGCGAGGCCGACATCTTCGTGGAGGCGCAGTTCATCGTGGGTCTCGACAACGAGACGCCCGAGACACTGGAGGAAACCTTCCAGATGGCTTGGGATTGGCAGCCCGACCTCGCCAACTGGGCCATGTACACGCCCTGGCCCTTCACGCCGCTTTTCCAGGAGCTTGGCGACAAGGTCGAGATCTTCGATTTCTCGAAATACAACTTCGTAACCCCCATCATGCGCCCCGAGGCGATGGACCGCGCGACGCTGCTGGACCGGGTGATGCACAACTACCGGCGGTTCTACTCGCGCAAGGCGCTGTTCCATTACCCATGGCGCGGCACCGGCTACCGGCGGCGCTACCTGCTGGGTTGCCTCAAGGCCTTCGCCAAGGCCGGCTTCCAGCGGTCCTTCTACGATCTGGGCAAGCATAATTACTGGGGCCCGCAATCGAAGGAGGGCGTCAATTTCAACTTCGACCGGACGCGCAAGATCGCCAAGGCGCAGATGGACGACTGGCAATCGACGCAGGACCTCGCCGCGCAGAAACGCGCGCGGAAGGTGTCGCGCGACACGTCCTTCAAGTTGCCAAATGGTGCGGAGGTGAAGCCCGCCGCACAGGCTGCGAAAGCCTGCGGCGGCGGCACCGGGCAGATGGTCGAGCCGGCGGAGTAGGCCGATGGCCACGGCAGTGACACTGGCGGCGGAGGGGCGGATCGGCCCCAACGCCGTCCTCCAGCTCGTCCCCGTCCTGCGGAACGAAGCCGGTGAGGCAGTGACGGCGAAGTTGCTCGCCCGCGCGGGCGTCGTCGAACTTCCAGATCCCGATGCCGGCCTGATGGAGGAGGCGCCCGCCGCCCGCCTTCATCAGGCGCTCCGGGCCGAGCTTCCGGATGTCGCCCCCGGCCTCGCGCGCGCGGCCGGGCTCGCCACCGGCGATTACATTCTCGCCCACCGGATCCCGAAAAGGGCACAGACCCTGTTACGCCTCATGCCCGCACGTGTCTCGGCCCCGATCCTCGCGCGGGCTGTGGCGCAACATGCCTGGACCTTCTGCGGCTCGGGTGCCTTCCGCCTTGTCTCGACCTGGCCCATGGTCTTCGAGATCGCCGATAACCCGGTGGTGCGCGGCGAGCGCTCGGACACGCCGCTCTGCCACTGGCACGCGGCGGTCTTCGAGAGGCTTTTCGCCGAGCTCTGCGGCCGTGACTGGCGCTGCACCGAAGTTGCCTGTTGCGCTCAAGGCAATTCTGCCTGCCGCTTCGAGATGCACCGCAAATAGGGCCTGACCCGCCCCTTCATCTTTCCGAAAATACGCACCCGCCGGGGGCGGGCGGCCCAAGGGGGCTCGATGCCCCCCGCGGGCCGGGTTCCCCTCAGGGCAGGTAGCGATCCGGGTCGACGGCCTCGAAGCCGCGGCGCACCTCGAAATGCAGGAATGACGGATCGCCCGAGCCGACCTCGGCCACCTGCTGGCCGCGGCTGATGCTTTCGCCCCGGGTAACCGAGATGTTGCGGATATTGGCATAGACCGTCAGCAGCCCGTCATCGTGGCGGATCACGAGGATAGGCACCCGGTCGGTATCCTGGGTGATCGCGGCGACCTCGCCGTCGCCGGCGGCGCGCACCGGAGTGCCGGTCGCGGCCGAGATGTCGATGCCTTCATTGGCCGAGGAAAACGCCCGCAGGATGGGCCCCTCGACAGGACGGGCGAAGCGCGAGCTGGGCTCGGCCTCCGGTTCGGGCTCGGTTTCTGGCTCCGGTTCTGGCGGCGTCGGCCCGCCGCCGGTCGCGGGCGGCAGGGGGGCGGTCGCGATCGGATCGGGCAGGGGCTCGGCGGCCGAAGGCGGCGCGGGCGCGATGCTCGTGCCCGGTGCCTGCGTGCCGGCGGCGGCGCTCTCATCAAGCACGATGGGAATGAGCAGGTACTGATTTTCGCGCACCGCGAGGTCGGGGCCCAGCCCGTTCCATTCCGCCAGCGCCCGGACCGACACGCCGTAAAGCCGCGCGATGGAATAGGCCGTCTCTCCACGCCCGACACGGTGGCGCACGGGCTCTGTCCCCGGCTGAACCTGCGGGGCGGCCGCGGTCCGGTCGGGTTCGGCCTCGTCGATGGCGCCGCGCGCGATGGATGCGATGTCGGTACCGCCCCCGTCCCGCGGGGTTACCCGGCGCGGCAGGGCAAGCACCTCGCCGGCGCGCAAAACGTCGCTTGCGGCGCGGCCATTGAAGCTGGCCAGTTCCGCGGCCGTCAGGCCGACGCGCTGGGCCACCTCGGCCACCGTGTCGCCGCGGCGCGCGACGACGACCTGGTAACTCTCGTAGGAAATGAGCCCGCTGGCATCGGGTTCGGGCCGGGGAGCTGTTTCAACCCGCGCCCCCGAGATCGCGTTTCCGCGGAAGTCGAAATCAAGCTCGGGTAGGGCGCCCACGCATCCCGATAGCAGGACCGTGGCAAGGCCAAGGGCGAGAGGGCTGAAACGGCGGGGCATTCTGGCGTCCTGTTCCTGTCTCATCGGTCAGTTCTTCTTGTCCGACGGCGGGTCTCAAGGGATTGCACCTGTTTTAACCCCAAGCGCCGCCGGCTGACCAGCCCCGCGCTTGATCGCCGCCTCACTCCTCCGCGATGCCCTCGACGAGCGGCACGAAGCGCACGGGAAGAAGCTCGTCATAGTCGAAGCCATGCGCGGCCCGTGTCACGCGGATCAGCCTTTGGACGGTGTCCGACTGTCCCACCGGCACGACCATGACGCCGCCCGGTTTCAGCTGCCCAAGCAGCGGCCCGGGCGGGTCCTCCGCTGCGGCGGTGACGAGGATGCGATCAAACGGCGCCTGGTCGGGCAGCCCGAAACTCCCGTCGCCGGTCAGCACGGTGATGTTGCTGAAGCCCATGCCGGTGAACAGCACCTCCGCCGCACGGGTCAGTGAGCGGTGCCGGTCGATGGTGTAGACGCGGCGCGCAAGCTGGCTGAGCACCGCGGCCTGATAGCCCGAGCCGGTGCCGATCTCGAGCACCGTATCGCGCGGCTGAACGTCGAGCGCCTGGCTCATGAGGCCCACCACAGAAGGCTGGCTGATCGTCTGCCCGCAGGAGATGGGCAGCGGCATGTCCTCATAGGCGCGGTCGGCGAAATGGCCCCGCACGAAGGCGCCGCGATCCACCTTTTCCATGGCCTGAAGCACGCGCGTGTCCGTCACGCCCTTCTGGCGCAACTGGAACAGGAACTGCATCTTGCGCGTGGCTTCGTGGTCGTCTCCTGCCGTCATTCGAGCGCGGCCCTCAACCCGTCCAGCCGGTCATGGGCCGTCAGGTCCGCGCGCATCGGCGTGACCGAGATATAGCCCTCGAGATTGGCATGCGCGTCCGTCCCGGGTTCCGTCACCACGTTCTGCGGTCCGTTGGTGATCCACAGGAAGCGTCGCCCGTTGGGCGCCATCTCGGCCTTCATGCCGAAGCCTGTGCCACGGCGGAAGCCCTGCGCGGTGACGCGTGTGCCGCGCACGTCGGCGGCAGGGACGGGCGGGAAGTTCACGTTGTAGAAGACGCGGTAATCCGCGCGGTCCCAATGGCCCTGTTCCCAGAGCCTCGAGACAAGGGCCGCGCCATGAACCGCCGCCGCCTCGAAGCTGTTTTCCAGGCCGACATTGTCGGGGCCGAAATACTGGCTGAGAGCGATGGCCGGCAGGCCCTGGATCGCGGCCTCCAGCGCGCCGCCCACGGTGCCTGAATAAAGCACGTTCTCGGCCGCGTTGTTGCCCCGGTTCACGCCGGACAGCACAAGGTCCGGGGGCGTCTCGGCCAGCACGTCGCTCAGCGCGGCAAGGACGCAGTCGGCGGGGCTTCCCTCGGCGGCGAAACGGCGCGGGCCGAGCTCCGCGATCATGGTTGGGTGCACGTAGGAGATGCAATGCCCAACGCCCGACTGCTCGAAGGCCGGCGCGACGGTCCAGACCTCGCCCTCGGGGCCCGCGACCTCGGTGGCGATGGCGTGCAGGATTTCGAGCCCCGGCGCGTTGATGCCGTCGTCGTTGGTGATGAGAATGCGCATGAAACCCCGTGCCATGTTGCGAAAGCCCGCTCACGCTGCGTGTAGCTTCTGCGTTTCGCGACAGCAAGGCGCGCGCCTGCCTTCGGCTCAGGCGCGGGGTCTAAGCTGCGGGGCGCAATGCCCTGACCGTCAGCCACAGCATGACCAGCGCGCCGACGGCGGCAATCCCCGCGAAGACAGGCGCGGCGGGCAGGTTGGTGGCGACGATGCCGGCAAGTGCCCAGGCGACAGCCAGCGGGTAGGTCGGCACGCGGAAGCGCTGGCTCACAACGACCGCGATGACCAGCGCGAGGGCAAGGCCGATCCAGCTGAGCGCGGTGGCGCTGCCCAGGCCATAGCCCGCCGCGACCGTGGTGAGGGCCACGGAACTCGCCGCCGTGAGCCACCCGGCATAGAGACCCAGCGGCAGCGCCAGCCATGGCTGGTCGTAGGACGGCGCGCGGCCCAGCGCGAGGAGGGCGCCGCCCAGCATCACCCAGATCAGCACGGTCGCCATGACCGGTGCGATCAGGGCTACCGAAATCCATGACGCGCCGATGGCGATGCTGACGAAAAGCGGCCAGCGCAGGCGGTCCCAGCCGGGATCGACATCGCGCTTGAAAAGGCCATAGCCCGCTGAAGCCAGCAGCCAGAGGTAGATCACGCCCCAGATCGAGAACGCCCAGCCTGCGGGCTGGAGCGGCGGGTCGTCCACAGGGTCCGGGAACAGCGCGGGATCGAAGCCCGTGAAGGGATCGGCCAGGAAGGGCGTCACGACGAAGGCGATCGAGGCCACCGCCACAAGCACCGCCTTCAGCCGAGCGGTGTCCTTCGGGTCGTCCGGGGTTTCAAGCGGTGTATCGTCAGACAAGCTGTCCCTCCGGCGTGATGCGGGATTTGCCACCAAGGTAGGGATGCAACGCCTCGGGCAACTGGATGGATCCATCCGCCTCCTGTCCGTTTTCGAGGACGGCAATCAGGCAGCGCCCGACGGCGAGGCCGGAGCCGTTGAGCGTATGCACGAATTCAGGTTTGCCGCCGCCGCCCGTTTCCGTTTTGGCGGGCCGGAAGCGCGCGTTCATGCGCCTTGCCTGGAAATCGCCGCAGGTCGAGACCGAGGAGATCTCGCGATATGTATTCTGCCCCGGCAGCCAGACCTCGATGTCGAAGGTGCGCCGCGCGCCGAAGCCCATGTCGCCCGTGCACAGCACCACCGTACGGTAGGGCAGGCCGAGCCGCTCGAGGATGCCCTCGGCACAGCGCAACATGCGTTGCTGTTCGTCATCGGAGGCGTCGGGATGGGTGATCGACACCATCTCGACCTTCTCGAACTGGTGCTGGCGCAGCATGCCCGCGGTGTCGCGCCCCGCCGATCCGGCCTCGGAACGGAAACAGAGCGAATGCGCGGTGAAGCGACGCGGCAACTCAGCCTCGTCGAGCATCTCTCCCGCGACGATATTGGTCAGCGACACCTCGGAGGTAGGGATGAGCCACCAGCCATTCGTGGTCTCGTAGCTGTCCTCGCCGAATTTCGGCAGCTGGCCGGTGCCGTACATCGTCTCGGCGCGCACCAGGACGGGGCCGTTGATCTCGGTCAGGCCGTTCTCGGTCGTGTGCACGTCCAGCATGAATTGCGCCAGCGCCCGGTGCAGCCGCGCCACCGCGCCCTGCATCACCACGAAGCGCGAGCCCGAGAGCTTGGCGGCGGTTTCGAAATCCAGCCCCGGCGCCGCGCCGGTGATCTCGAAATGCTCTTTCGGCGTGAAGTCGAATTCGCGCGGGGTGCCCCAGCGGCGGGTCTCGACATTGTCGTTCTCGTCCGCGCCGTCGGGGATGTCGGCGGCGGGCAGGTTGGGGATGCCGCACAGCAGGTCGCGCAGGGCGGCATCCTTTTCGCGGGCCTCTTCCTCGAGCGCGGCGATCTCGTCCTTCTTCGCGGCCACCAGCGCGCGCAGGCGCTCGAACTCGGCCTCGTTGCCTTGCGCCTTCGCTTTGCCGACCTCCTTCGAGGCGGCGTTGCGCTCGGCCAGCGCCGTTTCGGAACGCTGGATGCAGGCGCGGCGGGCCTCGTCGAGCGCCAGGATCTTGCCCGAGAGAGGTGCCAGGCCCCGGCGGGCGAGGGCTGCGTCGAAGGCCTCGGGGGCCTCGCGGATGGCGCGGATGTCGTGCATGGCGGCGGTCTTTTCGTCGGTCCCTTTGGCCCGCGCTTATGGCGAAGTTTGCGGGTCGGCGGAAGGGGGCTCATGGATCGCGTAGGGACCCGAGAACGCGGGCCATGGCACCACATCGGCGATGAGCGCGCGATAGGGCTGACCGAAGACGGTGGCGACCGCGATGCCTTCCACGCGCCAGTCACCCGGCCCGCCCGACAGAAGCGGCGCGCCGGAAAAGCCCGACACGACGCGGCAATCGCTGATCAGGAGTTGCGGACGCGCGGGCGCGATCTGGCAGGAGAAATGCCCCCGAAGCGTGTCGTCAGCGCCGTTCACGTACCCGTAGATCGCACCATTCGCGGGTTCCGGCCCGGTGGCGAGCGGGATGGGCTGCGCCACCTCGGGCGGGACCGGCATGGCAAGCCGCAGAAGCGCGAGGTCGGCATGGGCGGTCTCGGTGCTGAGGCCCTCGTTCTTCTGCTCTGCGTGGAAGGCCACGGCCCGCACCGTGACCGCGAAGGCGGGTGGCGTGGCGTCGGGCCGGAAGGTCAGCCGCATGGCATTCGGCCCCGAGACCGAGCCGCGCGCGCAATGCGCGGCGGTCAGCGCCACGTCGGGCGCGATCAGCACGGCCGTGCAGCCGCCCTCGACGCGGTTCGCGGCCCGGATGCGCGCGACGGCCCCAAGGCTGGCCTCGGCCGACAACGGCGCAAGCCCCGGCTCGGCGGCGGGATCGGCCGAGGCGGGGGAGGCGAGGAGCGCGACAAGCGCGATGATCCGGGCTGCCATCTTCATGGGTTCAGCCTAGCGCCGCGCCCATGGCCGGTCGAGGCCGTGTGTGGCCATAAGGCTACGGTTCCGCGGCGAAACGCTTGCGCATCGCCGCGCCCGCGCCCATCTGCCCCTTCACGCGCCGGTGCCTTGCCATCGCAAGACCCCGAAAGTAGGGTGCCGCGACGTTGCGAACCGGGGGTGGGAGCCCGCCCTGACCGACCCTATGCAGGCCGACCGACGGCCCCGATGACAGAGGACAAAGATGGAAGCCTTCGCCCAGTTCATTCCGCTGATCCTGATCTTCGCGATCATGTATTTCCTTCTGATCCGTCCCCAGCAGAAGAAGGTGAAGGAACATCAGTCCATGGTCGCGGCGCTGCGCCGTGGCGACGAGATCGTCACCCAGGGCGGGCTGATCGGCAAGATCACCAAGGTCAAGGATGACACCGAGGTCGAGGTCGAACTCAGCCAGGGCGTCAAGGTCCGCGTGGTGCGCCCGACCATCGCGCAGGTGCGCTCCAAGACGGAACCGGCGGACGAGTGATCGCCTGACGGCCCGACCCGCCGGCCCCCCACAAGTCCCGGGCCCGAATTGACGCAAACGCCGACCGAAGGTCTCGCGCGACATGTTGCAAATCCCCCTTTGGAACCGGATCCTGATCGTCCTTGTCGTTCTGTCCGGCCTGTCCTTCGCGATGCCCAACCTGTTCTACGAACGGGTCGAGCGGCACAATGACGCCGCTGCCGAGATCGAGGCGACCGGCGTCACGACCGACGAGAACGCCGCGGCGCTTGCCGAATGGCCGGAAGTCCTGCCCTCGACGCTGGTGAACCTTGGCCTCGATCTTCGCGGCGGCGCGCATCTGCTGGCCGAGGTCGCGGTGGAGGATGTCTACGAGACGCGGATGGATTCGCTCTGGCCCGAGGTGCGGGACGCGTTGCGCGACCTGCGCGAGACCATCGGCACGATCCGCCGGATCGACGCGCCGCCCGGTGAGTTGCATGTCCGCGTGAGCCAGCCCGAAGGCCTGTCCGAGGCGGTCGCGGCCGTGCGCGCGCTGGCGCAGCCGGTCGTCAGCCTGACCGGGGTGGGCGCCTCGACGCTGGACGTGCGCGGGCAGGGCGACACGCTGATCGTAGCCCTCAGCGAGGCGGAGCGGTCGGCCACCGACGACCGCACCATGCAGCAATCCGTCGAGATCGTGCGCCGCCGCGTCGACGAGGCCGGCACGCGGGAGCCGACGATCCAGCGGCAGGGCGCCGACCGCATTCTGATCCAGGTGCCCGGCATCGGCTCGGCGCAGGAACTCAAGGACCTGATCGGCACCACCGCCCGGCTGACCTTCCAGCCCGTGGTCGGACGTGCCGACAGCGCTGACGAGGCGCCGGGTCCGCGAGAGGAGGTGTTGCCTTCGCTCGACGAGGAGGGTGTGTTCTACATTCTCGAGCAGACCCCGGTCGTCACCGGCGACGACCTTGTCGACAGCCAGCCCAGTTTCGACCAGCAAAGCGGGCAGCCCGTCGTGACCTTCCGCTTCAATTCCACCGGGGCGCGGGCCTTCGGCCAATATACCTCGGCCAACGTGGGCGCGCCGTTCGCCATCGTGCTCGACGGCGAGGTGATCTCGGCCCCGGTGATCCGGCAGGCAATCACCGGCGGGTCGGGCCAGATCTCGGGCAATTTCACCGTCGAAAGCTCCACCGAACTGGCGGTCCTGTTGCGCGCGGGCGCGCTGCCGGCCGAGATGACATTCCTCGAGGAACGCACCATCGACCCGGAATTGGGCGCCGACAGCATCGCCGCGGGCGAACTGGCCGCACTTGTGGCCTTCGCTGCCGTTCTGGTCTTCATGATCCTGAGCTACGGGCTTTTCGGGGTGTTCGCTTCGGTCGCGCTGATCCTGAACGTCGGCCTCATCTTCGGGGTGCTTTCCCTCATCGGGGCCACACTGACGCTGCCCGGCATCGCCGGGATCGTGCTGACGATCGGCATGGCGGTGGACGCCAACGTGCTGGTCTTCGAGCGGATCCGCGAGGAGATGAAGAACGCCAAGGGACCGGCGCGTGCCATCGAGCTAGGCTACGAGCGTGCGCTGAGCGCCATCATCGACGCCAACATCACCACGTTCATCATTGCCGTGATCCTGTTCACGCTGGGTTCTGGCCCCGTGCGCGGGTTCTCCGTGACGCTGGGGATCGGCATCCTGACGTCGGTCTTCACCGCGATCTACGTCACCCGCCTGTTCATCGTGACCTGGTTCGACCGGCGTCGCCCGAAGACGATAGAGGTCTGACATGCGCCTGAGACTGGTTCCGCAGGACACCAATATCGACTTCTTCAAATACGCCCGCGTGACCTTCGGCGCGTCCGTGGTGGCGATGGTGCTGTCCATCGGCATCTGGCTGGCGATGGGGCTGAATTTCGGGATCGACTTCCTCGGCGGCACGACGATCCGGACCGAGGCGTCACAGCCCGTGGACGTGGGTGCCTATCGCGACGCGCTGACGCCGCTGAACCTTGGCGACATATCGATCACCGAGGTCTTCGACCCGACCTTCGACGACGATCAGCACGTGGCGATGATCCGCATCCAGGCCCAGGAGGGCCAGGAAAGCGTGACGCCGGAAACCGTGGCCGCCGTGCAGGACGCGCTCAGGACGGTCTACCCGGAAATGACCTTCCCGAGCGTGGAATCCGTGGGTCCCAAGGTCTCGGGCGAATTGATCATCACCGCGCTCATCGCCGTTGGCGCGTCGCTCGTGGCGCTTTTGATCTACATCTGGCTGCGGTTCGAATGGCAATTCTCCATCGGCGCCGTGGCCGCTCTGATCCATGACATCGTGCTGACCATTGGCGTGTTCAGCCTGCTGCAGATCCGGTTCGACCTCGCGACCATCGCCGCACTGCTTACGATCATCGGCTACTCGATCAACGACACGGTTGTGATCTTCGACCGGCTGCGGGAGAACCTGATCAAGTACAAGCAGCGCGACCTGCGCGAGGTGATGAACCTCAGCGCGAACGAGACGTTGAGCCGGACCTTGATGACAAGCGGAACGACGCTTCTGGCATTGATCGCACTGCTGGTTCTGGGCGGCGACGTGATCCGGGGCTTCGTCTTCGCCATCTTCTGGGGCGTGATCGTGGGCACCTATTCCTCGATCTACGTGGCCAAGAATGTGGTGCTGATGATCGGCGTCAAGCGCGACTGGTCCAAGCCCTCCTCGGGCGGTGGCGGCGGCACGCAATTCGCCAATATCGATGCCTGAGGCCATCCGTGCCTGAGGCCCTTTCGGCCGTCCTTTCCGATCCCGGCCTTCCTTTCGTCTGCGCCGTGTCGCTGGTGGCGGGGCTGGTCTATGGCTTCGCGGGCTTCGGCTCGGCGCTGATCTTCATGCCGCTGGCGACGCTCGTCCTGACCCCGCCGGTCGCAGTGGCGGCGTTTTCCATGTCGGCACTCGCCTCGCTCGTCACGGTTCTGCCGGGCGCGTGGAAGGTCGCGGAACGGCGCGCGGCGCTGGGGATGGTCGCGGCCTGCGTTCTCTTCACGCCGCTGGGCGTGCTGGTGCTTCGCTTCGCGCCGCCCGAGGCGATCCGGGCAGCGATCGGGGCGCTCACGCTCTTGACGCTGGGGGCACTTCTGGCCGGCTGGCGGGTTCCGGTGGGTGCGGGTCTGCGCGCCCGGCTGGGCATCGGGGCGCTGGCCGGGGTGACGGGCGGCTCAACGGGGCTGAACGGGCCGCCGGTGATCCTCTTCAACCTCGGCACCGAGGGGCAGCCCGTGCCGGTGACGCGCGGCAACCTCGCCGTGTTCCTGACGCTGAGTTCGCTCACCTTCCTGCCGCAACTCTGGCTGCAGGGTCTCGTGTCGGTCGAGGCGGTGTGGCTCGGGCTGCTTCTGCTTGTGCCCTACGGGGTCGGGACGGGGATCGGCACGTGGCTATTCCGGCCGGAGCGGGCGGGGTTCTATCGCGGCTTCGCCTATGCTTTGATCGGAGCGGCGGGGTTTGCGGCCCTGCCTGTCTGGAGCTGACACGGGAGAGACCGATGCGGATCACAGAGGTGGACTTCGATACCGGAACGCCGGTGGACGGGTATGGCCCCGGGTTTTTTCGCGTGGGCGGTGTCGTGATGACGGGACCGGTCCTGATCCTGCCGGGATCGACCGCTGCATGGGGTGGCTACGAGGCCACCGCGCGGATCCTCGAGGCCGCCGACGAGATCGACATCCTGATCGTCGGCACCGGGCCGGGCATCGCGCATCCGCCCGCGTCGTTCCGCACCGCGCTGGAGCAGGCGGGGATCGGCGTCGAGCCGATGGCAAGCCCCGCGGCCTGCCGGACCTATAACGTTCTGCTGTCGGAGGGGCGGCGCGTTGGTGCCGCGCTCTGGCCCGTGGACTGAGGCCCTACGGCTCCAGCTCGCCCAGGATCACCACGCGAAGCTCGCGCTCCAGTTTGCGGCGCATGACCTCTTCGAAATCGTCGTGGTTGCGCGCGTATTCGACGAAGGCGCCCGGTCCGTGGATGACCTCGGCAAGGTAATACTCCTCGATCCCGCGCGAGGCGCCGCCGATGGCCAGCCCGTTCACGGTCACGCCGTCGAAGGGGAAATGCTCATAGGCGGCCGAGGGCGGGAAGCCGTCGTTGTTCTGCCCGTCGCCCGAGATGTCGACGGTCCGGAACAGGCAGGGCGGCGCGCGCTCCAGATGCGTCGCGGCAAAGCCCAGCGCATAGCCGATCGCGGTGGGGAAATCCTCGTGACTGCGGGTTGCGCGCAGGACCCGCTCGGCGATCGTGACCAGGTCCGCCTCGGACCAGATCAGCGTCCAGTCGATCAGCACGTCCTGCTGGAACCGCCCTGACCACTCGTAGATCGAAAGCGCGACCGGCCCGTTGCCCGACAGCGCCGCCTCCACCACGGACGGGTGGATCAGCGATGCGGCGAGGCCTTCGAGCTGCAGCCTGTATTCCGCCGCATCGACCGAGGCCGATACGTCGAGGCCGAGCACTAGGGCGAGGCGGCACTCCTCTTGCGCCTGGGCCGGCGCGGCGAGGCCAAGCGCGGCCCCGAACAGGAGTGCCGCCGTCCTCACCAGTGGCCCGTGTTGGGCATCGAGGCCCAGGGTTCGGCGGGCGGCAGGGATTCGCCCTCCTGCAAGAGCTCGCTCGAGATGTTGTCGGGCGAGCGGACGAAGGCCATGTGCCCGTCGCGCGGTGGCCGGTTGATCGTCACCCTGTTGTCCATCAGGTGCTGGCAGGTCGCGTAGATGTTGTCGACGCGATAGGCAAGGTGGCCGAAATGGCGGCTGTCGGACGGCAGCCCCTCGTCCCCGTCCCAGTTGTAGGTCAGCTCGATGGGGCATTCCTCCTGTCCGGGAGGCGCCATGAACACCAGCGTGAAACGCCCCTTCTCGTTCTCGTGGCGCCGCGTCTCGCGCAGGCCCAGAAGCTCGTAGAAGGCCATCGAGGCCGCGAGGTCCTTCACCCGGACCATTGTGTGAAGATAGTGGATACCCATGTCTCGCTCCCTTTCTCGTGGTCTCTGGCCGCCACGTTAGCGCGTTGCAGGGTCTGGAACAGCCCGTTGCGGCGGTAAATTTGCCGTGGTCAGGCAAACGGGCCCGGCCCGGGCGGAATTTCCTGTGGACAGGCGCAATCGCGAGTGACGCGCGCCGCCTAGATGTGGTAGGCCAGTGTCGAATTTCGTCCACATCTGTGGTGAGGCAGGCATGAGCAGCGGCCCCGACAAGGAGAATGACATGAACACCCAAGCGGGCATTGAAAGGGACGGGCCGATGACCCCCGAGGAAGAGATCGCGGCCCTGCGCGCCAATCCGCAGCCCACGCTGCGTGCCGTCAGCCCGGGCATGGAGGCGCATCTCTACACGCCGAAAAAGGTGCTCGACCACGGGTTCGTGCGGGTCGTCGACTACATGGGCGACGATGCGGCCATCGTGCAGGCGGCGCGGGTCTCCTACGGGGCGGGCACAAAGAAGGCGCGCGACGATTCGGGCCTGATCCGCTACCTCATGCGGCACTGGCACTCGACGCCCTTCGAGATGTGCGAGATCAAGCTCCACGTGAAGCTGCCCGTCTTCGTCGCGCGCCAGTGGATCCGCCACCGCACCGCGAACGTGAACGAGTATTCCGCGCGCTACTCGATCCTCGACCGGGAGTTCTACATCCCCGAGCCCGACGCGCTGGCCGCGCAATCCACCGTCAACAACCAGGGCCGGGGCGCGGTGCTGCAGGGGGCGGAGGCCGTGCGGGTGCTGGAGATGCTGAAGGCCGACGCAGGGCGGGCCTACGACCATTACCAGGAGATGCTGTCGCAGGACGGGCAGCAGG
>Ga0102934_1000082_pt1 | contig 48681 bp, 30 predicted proteins | sample SalPonR2_A_D1_MG_FD_78175 | JGI IMG/M metagenome (GOLD analysis project Ga0102934, IMG submission 78175) | Salt pond soil microbial communities from South San Francisco under conditions of wetland restoration - Salt Pond MetaG R2_A_D1_MG | ecosystem: Environmental > Aquatic > Marine > Intertidal... | reverse complement strand
GCTGTCCACGTCCGCAAACTCCCCGACCTGGATCACGCTCGTCTCCTTGCTATACACCGTCGCCTCCAAGAACTCTGGGGGGTTCTTCGCCTCGCTCAAAGCCTTCATCTGTGAGCAAAGCTCCTCTTGGGTGTGGCACGGCAGGTAGCGCACGTGGACGTAGGGCTTTATCGGGATGATCTTCAGCTCCACCGCCACCAGGAAGCCCAAGGTCCCATGCGACCAGGGCAAGGCGTAGAAAAGGTCAGGGTTGCTCTCGCGCGTGACGCGGAGAAGCTCTCCGTGGGAGGTGACGATTTCGAAGGCGAGGACGGTCTCCTGCAAGAGCCCGAAGCGGTGCGAGTTCGTCTCCATGCCTAGCCCCATGCAGAGCCCTCCGATCGTCAGGGACTCCATCTCCACCTGGATGGCGAGCTGGTACCCCAGGGGAACCAAGGTGCGGGTCATGTAGCGCATGTCCACCAGCGGCTCGGTGCGAACGAACCCCTTCTCCACATCCACGCGCAGGATATCGCGGAGGAAGCACTCGATTTTGCTGCAGTCCTCTTTGAAGGTGGCGGTGCGCGTCGACCTTGAAATTGCGGTGGAAAGACAATCAGTGCCCTGTATTGTTCATTCTGATTCGCTGGATCGCATCGGACCCCCAAAAAAGAACACTTGGTCTATAATATCCAGGCCCCGATCCACGCGAAATTCTATCTAAGTGCACGCTTACATGGTCAGCCACGACGCCCGAGCCGTGCACATGGTCCTCTTGCCTCGCAATCCTGCAGCATTCCAGCGCCTCACTTGCTTCTGCACGTGCCGGACCCGGGCGTCGTGGAGTCTGGGCGCGACCTGGAACGTGCGGTAGAACCAGTCCCGCACCTCGAAGTACTGCTCGAACGCGAATGACAGAGGGAGGACGACCATGACCATGACCACGCCGCGATACTCCGTCATCCATTCCATCCAGAATCTAGTAAAAGGATCCATGCCTCTTTTACTTTTTACTTTCCCCTTCGCAACACGGGCTTTCACCCCCAAAGGAAGCGCAACAATGCTGGCAAGGCACACTCCTCCCAACGTCAGTAAGGCGGGATATAAGAGTGAGCGCCTGTGGAAGAATAATGAGGCATGATGATCCGCAGTCTGCATTGGTCAGAGCCTTATCTGCATCACGCTGGGCGCTCAGGTTGAACCACTCGGCGGCCGGCACGATGCGCCGAGGGTTCCGGGGTGTGAAGACAATGTCGGAAGCTACTTACCCGTTCCTCTGCATTGCCAATGTCGTGATGCACTCTTTCACGGTAAGACTTTCCCGCCACCAGCAGTAAGTAAGTGATGAGGAGTTGGAGGCTCTGTAACACGTGGATGCCGACGGATGAGAAGCTGGTATGTCCCCACTGAAAGGCCGCTACCCCTAGGAGGCTTGGAAATATGGAAAGACAACACCCATAGCGCGCGGCATTTCAGATTGATCGACGGAGGACGAGCCGGTCGCCGTCAGATTTTTTTGTCTGGTAACCACGATTCTTTGCTGGGCATGTGCCAAGCTAAATGAGAGTGAGGGGTACTCATCGCGATACCATTCCAGCCGCAGCGTGTCCCCTACCAAGGTATCATACCCTGCTGCCGCCTGCGACGCCTTCAAGAACAAAAAACTGACGCAAGCATACACACAGGGGGAAAAGCCGCGCCAGAATGCCTCCCCCAGTATCAGCCAGTGTGCTCAAAAGCCTTAAAAAGGCCAGCATCCAGGCTCTTAAGTCTCCGAGTGCCCCGTCGAAGCCTCAGGACTCTCCCCGGGATGACCTCGACTTGCTCCCCCAACATTTTCAGCAGTTCCAGGACCGGGCGTATTGGGACGCTTTCTTCCGGGAACGCAAACAGCGGGCTTTCGAATGGTATGGAACTTACAATGATTTGCGTCCCTTTGTTGCGAAAACGGTAGAGGGTTGGCGTGCAGGGAGGAAACGCGAGCGCGTGCTAGTGATCGGCTGCGGTAACTCGGACTTCTCGGCCGATTTGTACCAGGAAGGAGGCTTTCAACGGATAGTCAACGTCGATTTCAGTGCGTCGGTTATCGAGGAGATGCGATGCAAGACGCGAGAGTCGTGCCCTGAGATGGAGTGGGAAGTCATGGACGTGACGGCGGGCTTGGCGGAAGGCCTGGGGAGGGGCAGCTTCGACGTGGTTCTGGACAAGGGCACATTGGACGCTATTTTCAGTACCCCAGAGAGCGAGTGTCACGCAGACATGATGATGGACGAGGTCGAGGACGTGCTCTCGCCGAATGGGCGGTACATGGTCGTGACTTTGGGGCAGGACTTTATATTGGGCAAGCTCCTGGAACGCTTCGGTGGTTCAAGGTCAGGGGATTGGCGCCTCTCTTTGCATGCCGTGGAGGATCCTGAAGCCGCCTCGCCATTTTTAATCATTGTCGGAGTAGCGTCTCGCGGTCAAGCTGGGGAGGGCGACGGAAAAAGGATATCCGTGCATTTTGACGACGCGGGGCGCCGCCTGGCTGACGACAAGGCGAGAACTTTCCGCGCCCCGGACCTCGCCGACGTCCTCTCCCTCGTGAACATGGCACAAGAGCGTGTCGCAGTTAAACATGAACTCCGCGACATCGTTCCCGGGCGTTTTAAGGGCGAGATTCACATCTGGCTGGCACCGAGGAGCGCAGACGCGACGTCTGAGATCGTCTCCGCCGCCCCTGACGGACCACGCTACACACTCAGTATCGTGGATCTCGTCCCTCAAAACCCTGCGCCCCTACCCTGTGCCGTTTTCATCATCCCTCAAGGCCGGGAGCACGACTGGCTCTTCTCCACCGCGGACGGGCTCCGGCAAGTCGGGTTGAGCACCGATTACCGCCGCCTGATTTGCGTGCGAATGAATCGGGGCCACGTCTTCCGAGACATGGACGAAGTGAAAACCGAGCTAGGGCCGGTGGTGATAGACTTTGTGCCCGTGGACCGAGACCCCGCGTACATGGTGCCCTATCTGGCGGTGGGGGACTCCATTGGGGCCAGAAGCGCGGTGGTGGCATCCGGGGAGCTGCCGGGCTGTGGCCGGTACTGTGTCGAGGAGGAGGAAGACAAGGACGAAGACGGCAAGGACAGGGGGGCGGTGGTGCGACGGTTAATTTTTTACCGCAACCAGCATGTGATCCAGAGTGAGGTGCGGCTAGTGCCATCGCCGCAGAAGGGCAAGCAAAAGGTCGTCGAAGGCGGCAAGAAGAAAAAGAAGGGCAGCAGTACGAAGAAAGATCGTGCCAGTAGGAATACCTGTCCCTCTGCACAGAACTACGCCGTCGACTGGTCCTACCTGAGTTTTGACTATCATCGCACTATGCTGGGGGGCCTCATTGCGTTGACTTATCCTCACCTCCGTCGGGCCGCGAAAGCTCAAGAATGTCGGCATTGCCTGCTAATCGGCTTGGGCGGCGGGGGGTTGGCACTTTTCGTCCGACACTATGTCCCTTGCCTGGAGGTGACGGTGGTCGAACTGGAAGTGGGCTTAGTAGACGTTGCAAAGGAATGGTTTGGGTTCAGCTGTGGCGGGGAGCAAGGCTTGCGTGTGGATGCAGGGAATGGTCATACACGGGTATTGCTCAACGAAGATGAGTCGTCCACGGAGATGGAACGATGGGATGCGATTATTGTGGATGTGGACAACGCGGACGCCAGCCTGGGTATCTCCTGCCCGGCGCCTGATTTTTTGACCGGGCACTTCTTGGAGTCATGCAGGGCTCGTCTGGTGGACGAGGGCGGTATTCTCATCATGAATGTCGCCGCCCGGTCATCAGACCTACTGGAGGGCTCTATGGAAGCGACCAGAAAGATCTTTGCATCGGGGGAAGTTCACGAAGCCAGGCCCACCGAACAGGACGTGAACCGCGTGTTGTTCGCGCTCAAGACACAGCGTCCCACGAGTGCTAGTAAGCTGTCGCTTGGCGTTCAGACCGAAAAGTGGCTCGATGAATGCTTCCCTGAAAGCAAAAATGTCGACCCTCTGGGTCTTTGCGACTTGAATATTTCGTAGCTGCGAGAGCATGAAGCAGTAAAATAGTTTAAATCTTCCCTGTCAAGCTTTGACAAAAGAGCTCATGTAAGCCATGACTTCGAGGCCCGCTAATCCTTCTACTGTCGTCTACTTACTTTGCCTTTTTTTTTTGACGGCGTTCTATCCTCGCTCAAGTTACCAATAAATTTCAAACAAAAACTTCCCGGGATACCGGCATACACCTATAACCTCCGTGGCACCCAGTTTCTAACTTCCCGAGAAAATTAAAATCCCGCGAGGAAAACACGCTCGACATGCTGCGGATCGCCTCGATTTCCTACTCATGTATGTTGTCGGATGCCATAAGTCCTTGAACGTCGATTAAGCCGTTACTTTCCAAGTTCTCCTGGTTTTGAAGTTGGATACAACCGACTTACGCTTCTCAAAGCCAGCAGCCTCCGCAGCCGCCAGACTTCTTTCTGTCATCCCACCTTCACCATCCTCCTTCATGAGTCTACCCCAAGCCCTTCTCCACCAAACATCTTGGACAAGTCTTCAGTTGAGAGCCACATTTCATCAATACAAAATCATGCTACTTTACCGTGTTAAGCGATAGCCTTCAACACGAGTCCGCAGTATCCGATTTGCGACGGATCGATGGCGCCTATCACCAGGACCGATACCATCTCCTCAATTCGTTGTTTTGTGTGTCTCACACCACGTACGAGCATTTTGAAACATACGGAGCCAGGGTCCAACCCCGCTCCTCATTCCCTTCTCTTCCCACTCACGCGGCAAGTACGGCCACTGCCAACCAAGATAGCATCTCTCCGGATGAGGCATCATGGCCAAGTGCCGTCCGTCCTCCGAGCAGAGTGCAGCGATGCCCAGGGGCGAGCCGTTAGGGTTGAAAGGATAGACTTCCGTAGGATTGTTGTCGTCGTCAACATATTTCATAGGCGCCAATTGCTTGGCTACCACGAAATCCTGCGTCTCATGCGTGGAGAAATGCACACGTCCCTCCCCATGCGCCACCCACACCCCCAAGGACGACCCCGCCATGCCGGCGAACATGATGGCAGCGGACGGCTGAATTTGCACGGAGCTGAACCGCGACTCGAAGCGAGCAGAATTATTCTCGATGAAGCGAGGCTGGGCCGCCTCCGCCACGTTGTGGTCAGGGTAAGGCACCCACCCAAGCAGGGCCATGAGCTGACAACCATTACATACTCCCAAGGAAAAGGTGTCCGGACGAGCTTTGAAGGCCTCTAATTGTGCCAGCACACTCGGGTTATACTTCAAGACTGCCGCCCAGCCTTTGGCCGAGTCCAAGACGTCTGCATAAGAAAAGCCACCCACAAAAACTATGCCTTGAAAGGCATCCAACGCTACAGTCTCCGCCAATAAGTCGTTCACATGCACATCAAAAACTTCAAACCCAGCAGCATGAAAAGCCGAAATCATCTCCCGATCGCCGTTGCTCCCCTCCTGTCGGATAACGGCCACCTTTGGCTTATTGGACGCCTCCATCAACGCAACGGGCGTAGGCGCTGGTGAGTACGTGAGATGCCACGTGGGCCCCGTACGAGAGGCAAGGCCCTCGTGCTCCTGGATCGCACATTCCGGATTGCACTGTAGCTTTTCCAGCTCGAACCCTGTGGCTTCCCACACGTCTCGGAGCACGGGCATACTCGCGTCTACCACCGTCTCTCCGTCAACACGCACCACGCATTTCTTCTCACTCGTCGATTTCCCAATCACGGAGGATGCCAGCCCCTGCGCTGCATAAGCGGCGGCCACGCCGTCCGCAGCAGCCGTCGGGACTTCAAGGACGATGCCAACCTCCTCATTGAAGAGGGTGGCCAGTGCCGTATGCTCGACCCCTGCGGGCAAAGTCAAGTCAACGTCAATGCCGCAGTTTCCAGCGAAAGCCATCTCCAACAGGACCGTGATCAAGCCACCGTCGGATCGGTCGTGCCCGGCGAGCAGAGCTCTGTCTTCAATCAGCTGCTGGGTGACGGTGAACAAGGAAACCAGCTTCGCGGGGTCCTCCACGTCCGGCGATTGATCGCCCAGCTGGTTGTAGACTTGTGCCAGGGCGGTTCCTCCGAGCCTGGCCTTGCTGGCATCGAGCTCCACGAAAACCAAAGAGCTCTCGTCGGGGCGTTTGAGGTCAGGGGTCACGGTCTTGGTGATGTCGCTCACAGTGCAGTAGGCGGGGACGGTCAGGTTGCCAGGAGACTTGACGACCTCGCTTTCCACCCGCGCGGCCATGGACAAGGAGTCCTTGCCGCCGTCGATGCCCACGCCCATCGCGATCAGAATATCACGCAGGGCCTTGCAGCAGTCGTACATCTTGGGACCTTCACCTTCAAACTTGGCGGCCCACATCCAGTTCCCCGCCACTTTAATGTCCGTCAGGGAGGAAAGCTTGGCCCACATGATGTTCGTGATGGTCTCTGCCACCGTCATGCGCGACATGGCCGCGGGATCGATGAGCCCTTTGATGGGTTGCTCGCCGCACGTGATGGCGGCGCCCGTTGTGGAGAGGTGACTCTGAGCCAGAACGGCCACATTCGCCAACGGGATGTGTAGGGGCCCGACGCACTGTTGCTGTGCCACCAGTCCCGTCACGGATCGATCCACTTTATTGGTCAAAAAGCGCTTGCATCCGACGGCGAGCAGGCGCAGAACGCGGTCCAGGGCTGCCTCTGCGGTCAACCCGTCGGGGAGCGCGAGCGGGCGGAGGGGCATGGGCACGCGGATCATGGGAAACTCCTTTTGCGGCATTTTCCCCAGAACCAAATCCAGTGGCAGGTCCACCACCGTGGTCCCGGTCTTCGAGTCCTCCACCACCACCCGTCCGTCCTCCGTCACCTCGCCCACCGCCGCAATGGTGCAGTTCTCCCGCTTGGCGAAGGCCAACACCATGGGCAAATCCTCCTTCGTGGTCAAGAAGCAGTCGTTCTCCTGATACTCCGCTCCCCAGATCTCCAACGCCGAGAGCGTGGGGTCACCCAGAGGAATTTTCCGTAGGTCATAAGACGCACCCAGGGGTTCCACAATCTCCTTTAGCACGTTCCCATTCCCTCCCGCGCCTTGGTCATGTATGGAAACGATAGGATTTCTCTCTGCCAGCTCGATGCAGGAGCGAAGAACTCTGTTCAGCTTGTTCTCCATCTCCGCGTCACCCCGTTGAACGGCGTTGAAGTCCAATTCGGCGTCCGCCTCTCCCGAGGCCCTACTCGATGCCGCCCCACCCCCCATACCAATGCGGTACGCGGGGCCACCTATCTTCACCACCACCATACCCGCCTTGGGCTCCTCTTTCCGGGCATGCAACGCATTCAGGTTCCCCAGCCCGGCACTAAACATGATGGGCTTGATGAACTCGTACCGCTCCCCATTCGGCAGTCGCTGTCCGAAGGACCGCGTATACCCCGAGACGACCGGCTCTCCGTACTTGTTCCCGTAGTCAGACGCACCGTTGCTGGCTTCGATCTCGATGTCCAAGGGGGAGGCCATCGAGCCCGGGTACTTGAACGAGGGATCTTCCCAAGGCAATGTATAACCTGGAATCCGGAGATTCCCCACACAGTACGCCGACATGCCCGCCACTGTGGCGTTGCCCCGACCGCAGGCTTGCACGTCCCGCAGTCGTCCTCCTGTTCCCGTCTCCGCGCCTGGAAAAGGGGCCACCCCAGTGGGAAAGTTGTGCGTCTCAGCCGTGAGAGTGGGGTGGAAGGTGTTGCTATACCGGACCATCTTGGAGGGGTGCCCGGGCTTCTCCGGCTTCAGGGTCGTGATGGGATACCCTCGGATCGCTCGAGAGTTGTCGAAGAAGGCGATGACGCTGTTATTGGGCCGGTCCTTCGGCAAAGTGTCCTTCACCATCTTGAAGAGCGTGTCCGCCTGCTCGACGCCGTCGATGATGATTTTCCCCCCGAAGAACCAGTGCCGGCTGTGCTCCGAATTCGACTGGCCCATGTCAAAGCACTCCACGTCCGTGGGATTGCGTTGTAGGCGGTTCGTGAAGAGGTTCGTGTAGTAGTCCAAGTCCCAGTCGTCGAAGCCCAGCCCCAGCGTGCCGTTCAGAGTCTCCAAGGCCGATCGCCCCTCTTCTAAGATGGGCACAACTTGCGTTGGCTTTGGCGTTAAACCCGTCTCAAATGTCTGCAACGGCTCTGGATAAGGCATCTCCGTCATCCGGTCGTGCACCTGCGCCAGAAATGCGGAGACCTGTGCGTCCGTCAGAGCGGTCTTTGTCCATACGAGGTACCGGCGAGAGCGTTCAAGGCGATTGATTCCTGTCAAGCCGCAGGCCACGCAAACCGAGACAGCATTGGACGAGTAAGCTGTGCTGAACGTCAACCGGGGGCCGACTTCAAAGATCTGGCCTACCAAACCCTCCCTGCCCGCCGCTAAGACCTCTGGAAGGAAACTGCCGCCGGGCCGCGTGTGGGTCGGCTCAAAAGTCTCCCGTAAAATCCACAAGAGGCGCTATTGTGCACGTGTTCGAAAGTGAGAATGTTAGGCTCCTACTTAGATTCGTATCTTTCTTCAGCGCTCAACCCCCTGGCTTCCCCCACCCTCCGCCCTACCTCTTGCTCCTGCTCCGTCAAGGGATTGGACGTAGATGATAATTGAACATTGAAGCAAAATTCAGTTTCTACAGCCTCCACCTCGGGTAGCGCAGCTTTGATCTTGAAATTTAATTTCTTGATGTTGGGCTCCGCGTACCCCGGTGCGCGGAAGAAGTGCAGCACGTCGGTGTCCGTCTTGAGCCGCTTGGTCCCATTGCTCGCCATTAGCCTTGAGGGGGAGGGGAGGTCCTAATGTGAAAATATGGTTTCAGGACCGTAAAGCCTGTGTCAGAGAACGAAGGACGCAATTGTTTTTACCAGTGCAAATTGCATGTACCGCGCATAACGACCGCCGATCTGTACACCTCGTGCATGCCCCACGCGGTAATTGAAGCTTCTCGCCTCTCCGAGACAGCCGTGGGAAGACCGGACTGGCGGTCACACGGACGTGAGTCCGGGCGAACGCAAACCAAGGGGCCATGATGCACGACACCAACGATAGCGTGCAGTAAGCTCACTTATAATTCAACAACCTGATCATACGATCTTTGTGAGAGGCCTCATTTTCCGAAATAAGTCCTTGGCGTCCAGGGAGGCAGGAGGTAAGGAAGCCCCTGAGAAGACGATTCAGGAGCAAACGCCGTCCTCAAACCATCGCAAAAAATGTCTCAAGACCCGACAGCGTTTGCTTATAACACGCCATGAGTAAGGATTTTCAATCAAACATGGTCAGAATGCTGCTCACAATGTATCTCTTAATCCATAATCATTAGAAATCAATGTACATGTAGGACGAATCTCGATATCATACATGATACGCCATGCAAGGAAAAAATTATATAGCGAAAAAAAATTAAAAAACCGATAGGAGATCCAGACCGGCAAATAAATCGCGCGGATGCATTACTGACATTGAAGATGCTTGGGTGTGACTTAACGCGCCTCGTTGGTTTTTAATCATTTTTGGGAGTGCCCTTCTCTTTGTTGCCTTCTCTAGCACTTCTCACATCATCTCCCTGTTTCCCCCCTCCTCAGTATTGTAGCCGAGTTTCTCGTATTTCTTCTTCTGTAGAATATAGATAAAGTGTCTCGTAAGATGTTGTGACCGCCACAAAGAGCGAAAAATACATGATTCTCCGCACGACACATACAGACAAAGAAGCACCAGATCAGACACGCTCTCACTTTCCAAAGATCGCCGTCTATTCTAATACTGCTCATTGACGTACCAGCTCATCCTTCATAACGTAATAAATGAAGCCGGGAAAGACGATGGCAAGGCCTATGAGGGAAGGCACCGTCTTGCTGTTGAACTTAAATGTCTTCTCGGTTATCTCGCGCCTGCCATTCCATTCCTGTTGGCCATATAAAGAATGGACCATGAGAGTCGGAGGAGGTCACAGTGTCCAGAACGAACGAAGCTTGCTCGTTGAAATCAGATCGTCGCTGGCCGTATCGCTTAGAGCACACCAACACCTCGTCAACACTTGCCTCGTCACACACCCACACCATGCCTAAACCTGTGTCCCTATCATCTTTCCAGTTCATGGTCCATGCATTACAATCATCTGTGCGCTCTACGTTTAATTTCTGACCGCATGATACGCGGCATCAAGCCCCTTCTATCCCTGACACTCACCTCAACGAAGTAGTTCTTCTCGACCAAGCCAGACAGTTGCCGCTTCTGTTGCTGCATGATAAAAATAAGAGCCCCAGAGACCCGAAAATCATTTCAAATGTTCGAGAACAAGCAGGGAAAACGAGACTTTCCGATTTCATATTTCTCTATACCACGGCTCGGAGCTACTACTAATTCTCACCTTTCCGAGACGATTACCATGGAAACCATTCCGAAATGGACGTGCTAGTGCCCGCAGCATGACCCAAACTGTTTTCATGTGGAGAAATTTGTGATCAAGGAAAAGTACGAAACTCATGGGACTGATGTCGGCATACCAGACTCCTCCGTTTTATCGAGAGGCTCAAGCCAAGGATCGTCATGGGACAGGTCTTCCACTCCTGTCGTGACGCTTTCTGCGCAGACGTGTCCCACGTGAGCCAATGTCTGCCATGTTATCGCTCTAGTCTATCAACAGGGCATGGGATGGTTTGAAAAAAGGTTGCACATGACAAAAACGCGTTCAATCACAGAAATCTGCGGCCACTGCGCCGAGCTCAGTAGCTCAGCCCTCTCCTCGCTCGTCTCGGAAGGCAGAAGGGAAGTCACACGACCAACGCAGCCGCTCTGCCGTTACCGTGACCCAAGCATCGATGCCAGAAAGTCGTCGCACGTATTTGATGTGCTTCGCGTGGATGGACAGCGGAGGCACAGAGCCCAATGCGGCGGTGGTTTCGACGGGCGGGGTCCGGCGCCCGCATCCGCTCCTCATTGTGCTGGGGGATGGCGCACTGTTCGCTTTTTTCTAGGACTTGAAGCCGTCCGAGGCTGTACACCAACATGCACGGAAGTGGAGTGGACCACGCCGCGAGACGTGCGCGGCAGTGGCAGTAGGGCCCAGGTCTATGGATTTCCCGCATCTTCAGGATTGGCCTGCTCTGGTTACGGTATTTGTGCATTTTACCCCAGGTCGCTCTTGAATCAGGAACGAGAACAACAGTCCTTCTGCCTTACTGATTTCCCCGCGTGGCAGCTTAAGCAAGCGCGCAAGCCGGAGTGGGACTGCAGTGCCCTTCTGATATGTTACATGCAATGACAACGATTTGCCGCTCGTGTCGACCTTTGTTCTCAGCTTTGTTTTTTCTTTGTTACTGCAGCACACCGCATCGGTATCTACGGTTTCGAGAGGCACGAGGGAAAGTATCAAAGATGCTGGCATCTCGTTCTTCCCTTGGGCGCCTGCGTCCCGCAATGAGCACGGTAAGAACTTAAATATATTGGATTAGATATTTGTAGGGTTTGTTGGAGGGTGGGGAGAGCACAAGCTTATTTTTGGAAAAGCCTTTCCCTTCTTTGGAAACGGGCGGTCTGGTTGCACCTGCACCCGCACCTCGGGATGTGTCGACTTACCGCAAAGTTCCGGTTGTGGTCCGTAATGTAGAATGTGGCTTAAACGATCACTGGTCTTGTGTGCTTGTCCCATGCGCCGTTGCGTCCTTATGTCAGCAATTCTCAGAGATTCTATTATTCCTACTGTGAGTATCGCACTTGCCATCATCTCTGGGCTCAACAATTCCCTCGTCCTTGCCCGTGTTCAACCCAGGCATTGCGGGGCAGCATGTCTTTATTCCAAGCCCGCACCCTTGCAGGCACCCCTTTGTCCGTCCTGGACCCCAAGGGCAGTCCCACGATCGAGGAGACGTACGCGAAGATGGCTAGCCGCCTCCAGGTCGTGCGCAAGACGCTGAACCGGCCCCTGACGCTGGCAGAGAAGATCCTTTTTGCCCACCTGGACGATCCCACGACTAAAGTTACCCGTGGAGAGACGTACTTGAAGCTGCGCCCGGACCGCGTGGCGATGCAGGACGCGACGGCGCAGATGGCGGTCCTTCAATTCATCTCCTCGGGCCTGCCCAAGACGGCCGTGCCCAGCACCATCCACTGCGACCATCTGATCGCCGCAGAGAACGGCTCGGCCAAGGATCTTCATGCCGCCCAGGTGACGAACAAGGAAGTTTACGATTTTTTGGCGTCGGCGGGCGCCAAGTTTGGGATCGGGTTCTGGAAACCGGGCTCGGGGATTATCCATCAAATCATCTTGGAGAACTACGCCTTCCCCGGCGGCTTGATCATCGGCACGGACTCGCACACGCCGAATGCGGGGGGTCTGGGCCTGCTGGCGATCGGGGTGGGCGGGGCGGATGCCGTGGACGTGATGGCGGGCATGCCCTGGGAGCTCAAGGCGCCCAAGGTGATCGGCGTGAAGCTGACGGGGGAGATGTCCGGGTGGACGAGCCCCAAGGACGTGATCCTCAAACTCGCCGGCATCCTGACCGTGAAGGGCGGCACGGGCGCCATTGTCGAGTACTTCGGTCCGGGCGTGGAGACCGTCTCGGCGACGGGGCTGGCTACGATCGCCAACATGGGCGCCGAGATCGGCGCAACCACCTCCACATTCCCTTACACACAGAAGATGTCGGACTACCTTCGAGCCACCAAGCGAGAGGGCCTGGCCGATGCTGCGGACAAATTTAAGGCGAACCTGAGTGCGGACGAGGGCTGCGAGTACGACCAGCTCATCGAGATCAACCTGTCGGACCTCAAGCCCCACTTGAACGGACCTTTTACCCCCGACTGGGCCCATGTGGTCGGCCCCGAGTTCAAAAAGACCCTGGAGGAGAAGAAGTGGCCGGAGGAATTGTCGGCGGGGCTGATCGGTTCCTGCACGAACTCCTCCTACGAGGACATGACGCGCTCGGCCGCACTGACCAAACAAGCGCTGGCGGCGGGCTTGAAGTTCAAAGTTCCTTTCCACGTCACCCCCGGTTCCGAGCAAGTTCGCGCCACGATCGACCGCGATGGCTTGATTGGCACCTTCGAGGAGGCGGGCGCCTCCGTGCTCGCGAATGCCTGCGGCCCCTGCATCGGACAGTGGCACCGCAAGGACGTGGAGAAGGGCAGCAAGAACAGCATCATCACCTCCTACAACCGCAATTTCGCCAAGCGCAACGACGGCAACCCGGGCACCCACGCTTTCGTCTCCTCCCCGGAACTAGTGACGGCCACGGCCTTCGCAGGCACCATTACTTTCGATCCGACACGGGACACGATCAAGACACCGGACGGAAAAGACTTCAAGTTTGCGCCGCCGGTTGGGATGGAGCTGCCCCCCAGGGGCTTTGACCCGGGAGAGGACACCTTTCAGGCGCCCCCTGAGAACAGCTCGGGCTTGGAGGTGTCCGTGGATCCTGCCTCGCAGCGTCTGGCCCTGCTCGAGGCCTTCGACCGATGGAATGGGAAGGACCTGACCGACATGCCCGTGCTGATCAAAGCCAAGGGGAAGTGCACCACTGACCACATCAGTATGGCGGGCCCCTGGTTGAAGTTCCGCGGGCACTTGGACAATATCTCCAACAACCTGCTGATCGGCGCCGAGAACGCGGAGACGGGGAAGATCAATGAGGTGACGAACATCATCACGGGGGAGAAGGGGAAAGTCCCCGAGGTCGCGCGACAGTACAAGGCAAAGGGGGTGAGCTGGGTGGTGGTGGGCGACGAGAACTACGGGGAAGGCTCGTCGCGTGAGCATGCCGCCTTGGAGCCCCGGCATTTGGGGGGACGCGCCATCATTGTCAAGAGCTTTGCGCGCATCCACGAAACTAATTTGAAGAAGCAAGGCATGCTGCCCCTGACTTTCGCGGACCCGAAGGACTACGATCGAATCTCAGGCCACGACCGCCTCTCGATCCTGGGACTGAGCGATCTGCAGCCTGGCAAGCCGCTGAAGGTGTTGGTGAAGCCTGCGGGAGGGAAAGCGCCGTTCGAGATTACCGTCAACCATACCTTCAATGAGGAGCAAATTGACTGGTTTAAGTACGGCTCGGCTTTGAACAGGATGAAGGCCATGGCGAAGTGATCTGAGGGAGCGATTTTGGGGATGGAGACTGTCGCGGAGTGGAGGAAAAAGGATGAGGGGAGATAGACAGGGGGAATCGCCAGGATCACGGTGGTTCATGTGATGATACTACACTCTTTTAGGAAATAAAACTGCGCCAATAAGCCATTGCTTTTGTTTTTGGAGAACGTCCCCGTTGCTATCTAGCCGTGGTGATGAGTGGAAGGACAGAGGAGAGTGGGAGAGCAGGACCATTCGAGGCGGTTTGAACGATTCGATGTCGACCACTTCGATGCGTCCAAACTCCCTTCACGCCTGATGAGAATGAGATAAAGGAGGAGCGAGATACCATGAAATGATGACTGACGAAGGGGCTGTGAAGGGCACTACAGGAAGGAGAGGCGTTCAGAGGGTTTTCTCACACGGTGGATTTTTGAGAGCATGAAATACAAGTGAAACCCCTGGCGATATCAGGGAGAAAAGGGCGAAAAGGAAGGCGTAAGGTCACAGAAGAAGTTGGCAATGGCATTACATCGAAAGAAAGGGACGAGCGCGGGTTGACTGACGGAGGCGTGAGAGCTGTTCCTGACATCTTTGTCTTGCCGTCCTTGACATAACGATTTTTCCCGATTGTTACACATTGTTCAAAGCGAACTTCTCCCTGGAAGCCTTTCACAAACCCGCTCAACCACTCCAGCTAGCCCTCTAGGTCCTCACTGCACCGACGCCCGCAACAGACCTGCATACCAGCCCAAGTGAGCGCGGAAATACCTAGCAGCCTCGTAGGACATGTCGCGCGGCACCCCCACCCGGGCCCTCAAGTAGTCCAAGCCCCGCGCAACCTCCGCGGGGGCCACAAACCCCGTGGGAGGCGGCACCGCCTCGGGCCCCTCCAACAGGCTGTGGGTCACCGCTCGCAGGGCCGCGTCGAGTAGGGGTATGTAGGCCTCGTTGGCCTTCGCGTTTGGGTCTGCCAGCTCCGCCATGACAGGAGGCACGCCCGGCTCGCCCAGTGCTCGGGCAGCGAAGGCGACCACGGCCTCGGGGTTCGAAAGCAATTGGGCTGCGGCCTCGCGCTGGCAAGACCCCACGTCTCGCGTCCTCCGAAAGGGCTCCACCCCGTCCGGTCTCACCGGCAGAGTCCAGGACCCATCCTTCCCCGACAGTTCCGCAGCATAGGGCGCAGCTTCTGGGATGCTGGAGCACGATCCGACCTGCGGGGGCATGTCCATGGCGTGGGTATACCAATCGCTCTTGATGTTGGCGAAGGACTCCCTCGACTCCATGCCTTGAAACCACCGCTCTATCGCCGGGTACTGTGGATTGTTGCGAATCACGAAGCCCTTGTAATAGCAGAGCGAGCCCGCGATCCGTTCCATGAAGGGAACATAAATGCAGTCGATCAAGGAGAACCCGCTCCCTAAGAAATAAGGACCACCCCGCTCGCTAAGGGCAGCTTCCACGCGACCCAGGACTCCCTCAAAGATCATCTTGCTGCGTTCGTTCGTACTAGTGCTTCCCGTCAGCCAACGCAACCAGCCGCTGAAAAGCTCTCGCTCCAAACGCAACAAGGGTCCCACGGCCGCCGCGTCGGGATCCGAGGCCAGGGGGAGGAGGGGGACGGCCTCGGGAAATTTATCCTCGAGCGTCTGGATGATCACGTCGGACTCGATGACGACATCCCCGTCAAGCTCCATCACAGGCAGAAGCCCGGTGGCAGAGAGCCGTGAAAACCAGGCAGGCTTCTGCCCATAGCATCGCATAGGAACTTTCTTGACCCGGTATGGAATGCGTTTTTCCTCCAAGTACATCCACACCTTTTCACAGTAAGGGCACCAGGCCGCAGTGTCGCGGTACAACGTGACACGAGGCTCATACCCATCGGGTGCATCAAACAGGCGTATTTCGGCCTTGCTCGAAGGAGGTCCGCGGCCGGCTGCGCGCAAGTCGGGCAGGGCCCGCTCCTCTGGCGTTTGCCGCTGGGAGAGGGACGCTTTCAAGTCCGCCCAACTTGGTGCAGGGTCTTTGAAATCGTTCATGCCTGCGGGAGGAGGGGCTGAACCTTTGACCATACCACTCAGCATCTGTGTGAACATGCCACCCAGCGACGAGTAACGTGTCAAAGAGGGCTTCAAAGGGTTCCTCCACGCCTTCGACGTGGTCCTGCCTGGAGATACCAAAGTGGGGGACGGAGACAGAAAGAAGCCGACAACGGTGGTGCTGATGGAGGCAAGAATGAACGTCGTAGGCAAAAGGGTGGCTTGCATCCGCATTTGCATAGCCAAGCCTACATAAGAGTGTTTAATGGAAAGGTGAGACGCTTTTGTTATGCTGCGCAGTGACGGGGCGGCATGCCAAAGGGGATGGGGGAGATCCTGAGCGAGCGCCGGGGGCGGCAGCGAGCATTTTTTTTCTCGTACCGTGCTCAGGAGGATAATTTCCTATCCAAGGAAGGACGGGTTGCGCTTCATAGACACGCTGAGCGGATGCAGTGCGTTCTTTGAAGCGCTCTGCCTGATACACATGGCTTGAAGCATCATTTCCTGCTTCGTGGACAGTCTTCAAACTTTGTCGTCTACTTCATTTTTCTCATTGAGCTGCCATGTCCTTGCCGATTAAGGCACAAAATACATGTTATGAAATAGGCATGTTTGATTGGACACAAGGAACTCAATTTCGCGCATGGCTCTATCGAAGTGCGGAAGAATTAGGTACGTTTCTCTGTTTCCCCCCGACCTTGCAAAATGCGACACGTCTCAATGGAATTTTTAACGTTGCCCTTACAGCCGCGCTGCGTGCCAAAGCGCACCACTTAGCCAAGCAAGCCATTCATGAGGGGAAAGCTGTTCCGATGCCGCATTGTTATGCGTCCCGTCTGAGCCCGGACGTTGGCAAAGGTAGCTCAAGCACGACAACAGAGGGCAACCCCTCCAGGAGTCCGAGTGGCCACCCTTCCATGGACCCGACCAAGCCAAAGCTAGTTTCGGGCATCAAACGTCCGCGGCCTGACGGTGAAGAAGAGACACAGGATGGGCTCTGTTGGGCGTCCGCGAAGGATGGACAGATGAGGGAGCTGGACGCATTGGCACCTGAAGACGAGGTAGCGCTTCTCCAGTACTTCGCCTACATGATACAGGATGCGTGCGGGCACCGGTCCGAGTCCATTAAACGTGGCCTCCACGTGCAAGCCACAGCGTTGACGTTTTTCAAACGCTTTTTCCTCAGCAACTCCATGCTGGATTTCGACCCCAAAGTCGTTTTGATGGCCTGCGTGTTCCTGGCGGGCAAGGTGGAGTACGAGTACATCCGTTTGAGCGAGCTCAAGGACGTATTTGGGGAAAAGTATGGGCGGAAGATAATAGAGTTTGAGGGATGCTTGTTGCAAGGTTTGGGTTTCTGCCTCAAGGCGTATCACCCGTACAATCCATTTTTCGGCCTCATTAATGGGCTTGAAAAGGTGAATCACGTGAAAAAACTAGGCCTGACACCAGACAGCTTGAGCCGTCTCTGCACCGCTGGTCAAGAGACCATCGACCTGATTTTGCCCACGGATCTCCCATTGCTGCACGCCCCAGCTCGCATTGCCCTTGCCGTTTTGGTGACGTGTGCGGCGGAGTGTGACCTCATGGAGCCCGTGGCCGAGTACCTGTCCTACTGCTTCGAGGAGGAGGACGAGTACGACACCATTATGAAAGAGGTGGCGCTGATTCGTCCAGCTGTAGAGGCTGCACAGGAGGAGGTGCCAAAAAGTCCGACAGAAAGGAAGGAAAGTCGGATAGAGGATTGGAGGGCTGCCATGACGCGCCTCAAGAAGGCTGCCAGATGGGGAGGCAAGGGCGAGGGAAAGAAGAGAAAGAAAAGCAAGGGCGGAGCCGCGGGCGAATGCAATGGTTCCGCGACCGATCTTGGGAAATATGGCGACGGGGATAAGACCTAAGGAGGCTTACAAATTCAAAGAAAGCAGCAAGATACCTCCACCTGGGCATCTCCTTTTTTTCAGATCCATGTTCATCCATGTACCTTACCATCGATTGCTTATAATTACATCACCATCGATCGCTTCCAATAACATATTGAGGCATTCACAACTTCTTCAAGGATAGCTTACAGGTATACAACTCCAATGCTTCATGTTTCTTTTCCGGTCAATATTGTGCTCTTGCACGGATACCCGGTCGGCTTTTTCCAGTTGACAAAATGATGTAAAGGCACTTTGCCCCCGCGTGGCGGCGTATGATGTGTTGCCGTATTCCAAAATATGGGCAGAAAGAGATTAGAAAAAATGTCGTGCTCTGATAATGAACGACGAAGTCGCTTAGGCAACCTAGCAAAACACGGGCTTAGCGGCTGACGGAGGGAAACGGTGGCCCGATTTTGTAGAATTCGAACTAATTTGAATAAATAGGCCACAGAAGTAAGACAAGCGCGCAAGTACTATACTTCTGCAGGCCTTTCGTTCCTGAGAGGAGGGCGAGGATCATCAAGGCTTGCTTGTTAAGCGATACATTTCAAGTTCTCTTCCGTGAGAAAAGTCAAAATAACCGTTTTCGAAAAAAAATTTGGATGTAAGAGCTAAAGGCCGTAAGAGCGTGCCAATAAGGATATCCATTCCTGTGAAGACAAGACGCAGAGGGTAGGAGCTATTGCCTCAGGCCGCCCCGGCAGCAGCCCCATGAGCCACAAGTAGACCCGTTAGAGTTGAAGCCGTTAAGGCAGTTCAAGACGTTGAGCGACGACAGGAAACGGCCGCCTCCCCTCGCTTCCGTCTTACATTCGTACTGCAGGCTAATTGACTCCATGAAACAGGTACGATGTTGCGCTCCTTAGCTGGTAAAGCTGTGTGCGGCCCCATCCGCTATCAACTATCTGCGGCCTTCGCCACGCAGGCCGCCCCTCCTTTCCACTACCAAGAGCTCTTCGACCTCTCCCCAGACACAGCCACATCATACCGGAAGCTTACTAGCGATTTTGTATCCACGTTTCATGTAAATGGACAATTTTTTTTGAAAGTCGAGCCTGAAGGGTTGCGTTTGCTAGCATCTCAAGCAATGGTGGATATAGCTCACCTACTCCGACCGGCCCACTTAGCTCAATTGTCAAAGATTCTCAAAGATCCGGAGGCATCTTCAAACGACCGATTCGTAGCGTTGGAGCTACTCAAAAATGCGAATATTGCGTCAGGTCTCATATTGCCTGGATGCCAGGATACGGGCACGGGGATTGTTATCGGCAAGCGCGGCATGCAGGTTCTGACCGACGGAGAGGACGAAGCCCACCTGAGCCGGGGAGTCTATGACACGTATACGAGGACCAATCTTCGCTACTCACAGGTAGCACCCCTGGACATGTTTCAGGAAAAAAACACGAAAACGAATCTGCCGGCACAAATAGACTTGTACGCCACCAAGGGAGACGCCTACAATTTCCTCTTTCTTGCCAAGGGTGGGGGCTCGGCGAACAAAACTTTCTTGTACCAGCAGACAAAGGCGCTACTTAACCCCAACGGACTAATGAAGTTCATGGACGAAAAAATTAAAACTCTTGGCACGGCAGCATGCCCTCCGTACCACTTGGCAGTAGTTATCGGTGGTCTGTCTGCTGAACTGAATCTGAAAACGGTGAAGCTTGCCTCTACCAAGTATTTGGATTTTTTGCCAACGACTGGGAATGAGCACGGTCGCGCATTCCGAGACCTGGAATGGGAAGAGAAGATCCATCAGCTCACTCAACGTATGGGCATTGGTGCACAATTTGGTGGAAAGTATTTCTGCCACGATGTCCGCGTGATCCGATTACCCCGACATGGGGCCTCTTGTCCTGTAGGGATCGGGGTTTCCTGCTCTGCCGACCGGCAGGCTAAAGGAAAAATCACAAAGGAGGGAGTTTTCCTCGAAGAACTGGAGAGGGATGTCGGGAAGTACCTCCCGGATGTAGACGAGGCGACCTTAGAGGGGGCGGAAGTGGTAAAGGTAGATCTTAACAGGCCAATGGCCGAGATCCGTGCAACTCTGAGTAAATACCCCATCAAGACGAGACTAGCTTTGACGGGAACACTGGTCGTGGCGCGAGATATCGCACACGCCAAATTGCTGGAGAGGGTGGAGAGCGGACAGGGCCTGCCCGAATACGTCAAGGACCACATCATTTACTACGCCGGGCCAGCCAAGACGCCGGAGGGCTACGCGTCGGGATCTTTTGGACCGACCACGGCGGGGAGGATGGACTCGTATGTGGACACATTCATGGCGAACGGGGGCTCCTTCATCACCCTGGCGAAAGGGAATCGAAGCAAGACAGTGACCAAGGCGTGTAAGACTCACGGAGGATTCTACTTAGGATCCATCGGCGGCCCCGCGGCCATTCTGGCGCAGAACAACATCAAAAAAGTGGAAGTGCTGGAATACCCTGAGCTGGGCATGGAAGCGATCTGGAAGATCCAGGTGGTGGACTTTCCGGCTTTTGTGGTGTGCGACGACAAGGGGAACGACTTCTTCGCCAAGTGGCAAGTGTGAGAAGAGGAGGCGCAGGCGAGGAAAATTTGACGTGTGCACTTGATTGCATGAGGCTGCTACAGCTTAGTATGCCATGCCTCGGGATATTTGAAGAAACCAGAATCCGAGCCAAGTGATGACCGCGGTATTTAGGTTTCTCTGGCTGTTTTTTCTTTCAACTTATTTTTGTTCTGAAACGGCTCGATAACATTCTTTTCCTGCGGGTCCGACCTTAGTCGCTCCCGCTCAGCCTCCCGCCCCTGGCCCCCAATCGATCCCCCTCTACACCCTACGCCACATTCGCGCTCGTTCCCCCTCCTCATCATCTAGGCATACATGGCCAAACTCCCCTTCTTCTTGGCCTGCACCACGCTGATGGCCTCCATGAAGTCCTCGTGCTTGATCTCCACCGCCTCTCGCCGCAGGGCCAGCATGCCCGCCTCCACACACACCGCCTTCAACTGCGCCCCGTTGAAATCGTCGCAGCACCGTGCCAACTCATCGAAGTTCACATCCTCCTTGTCAACATTCATTTTCCGGGAGTGGATCTCCATGATTCGGGCTCGCGCCTCTTCTGTGGGGTGCGGGAGCTCGATCTTTCGATCCAAGCGCCCCGAACGCAGCAAGGCGGGGTCCAACACATCCGGTCTGTTCGTGGCCGCGATGACTTTGATGTTCTCGTTTACCGTGAAGCCATCCAACTGGTTGAGGAGTTCCAGCATGGTGCGCTGCACCTCTCTGTCCCCTGACTGCTCCCCCCCAAAGCGTTTCGTGCCAATCGCGTCCAGCTCGTCGATGAAGATGATCGCGCCCCCCTGCCCGTCTTCCGCGCACTTCTCTTTCGCCAGCTCGAACGCGTCCCGCACCATTTTTGCTCCGTCCCCGATGAACATCTGCACAAGCTGCGGCCCAGCCAGCTTCAGAAACACCGCCTTGGTCTTGTTGGCGCACGCGCGCGCAAGCATGGTCTTGCCCGTGCCGGGGGGCCTGGTAAGAGAAACGTGGGGGGCGCGGTCAGCGGAAAGGGGCACTGGACCAGCACGTGCAGAGGCCCAGGGAGCAACCCGGTCCGGCGCATGTCTACTACTCACCCGTAAAGCAGCACGCCCTTGGGAGGCTTGACCCCAATCTTAAGAAACAAATCTTTACGCGTCATGGGCAGCACCACTGCCTCCATGAGCTCCTGGATCTGCTTGTCGCAGCCGCCAATGTCCCCCCACTCCTCGGAGGGCTTCGTGTCTACCTCCATGGCCTTCACGCGCGAGTCGTACTCGGCCGGGAGCTTCTCCAGGATCAAGTAGCTGTCCTTGTTGGTCCCGACTAAGTCCCCCGGCTTGAGTTCCTTGACGTCCACCAAACCAGGGATCGGTAGAAAGATCGTCTGCCGCGTCGACGTCTTGATTACCGCCGAGACGCCCTTCCGCTGGGAGTCGATGTCCGCAGCCGCCCCGTCCTCCTCCTCTTCCTCTTCCTCTTCCATGTCGAGGACCTCCACCACGTTCCCTACCAGGTACGGAAGCTGTTTGTTTAGCTTAATTTTGTCCAAATTCTCCTTTATACGCTTACGTTGGCCCTCTGAATCGGCGTCGATACTTGTGATGTCGGACTTCATGATGCGGATCTCGTTGTCAAGCAAGCGGATCCGCTGGCGAATTTCCTCAGAGGACATCTGCGTGAATCCAAGAGGAAAATGTCACAGGGAACAAAAGGGGTCAAGGCGCGTTTAAGAATAATGTGGAAAGGAGAAAGGAGACCCCACCATTACTCCGATACACCGTATCTGCGGGTAACACTCTAAGTACATATTGCTGACTCTTCTCCCCAACTGCACCCAATATCGCGTTAGCAGACACATGGGAAGGTCTCCGGGATAAATTAGCCCCACAATGCTTCCAAGACTTCCGACAGGCTTATACGTGCCAGCATCCCATGCTCGGACGCTCACCTGCATTATCTCGGCATCAAGCGCTTCTTCCGCTGCCGTCGCTGCAGCATCTGCTGCTGCTATTGCCTCATTCGAGGTTACATCCATGGCTATCCGTAATGATGCTGCTGGATGCTCTGTTCATCACGTGTGATGGGATAAGCACATCAGTGGGGTGATAGGATGATGACGGGTGCGTGCTCAGATGGCTTGGTCCGCGAGTTGAGTGACCTGATAGCCCGCCACGCGACAAAAGTGTCTGTCGAAAATGTTTGCTCTCAGGCGGCTTGAACACAGGCCCAGGACGAAGCAAAGGCATGCTGTGGTGGTACTTGCCGTTCCTCGACTTCTTTTCGTTTCCTCAGGAGCGACTCGCCAGCACCTCGCCAACTTCCCCGGCAGGAGAGATTGCTCCTTCTTGACCTCACGAGACTCACCAGATAGTTCAAGAGCCCCCCAGGGGAGGAGTGGGTGCATGAGCTTCATTGAAGTGTCCATGGTAGCTGAGGCGATTCTACATGCATTGTGAAACCTCTCACCACCACCCCGTGACAAAACACAGCGGCGTCCACTCTCGCCCCTCGTAGTCCGCATCGAAGTGCCCTCTGTCAAGGTCAGCAATCCCACCACCACGATGAGCTCGTTGTCGCTCTCGGCAACGCATCTCTCAAACCCTCACATCAAGATGATGATCGGTCCCCAGCCTACTACAGTCCGAGGCGCAGCGACTCATCTGGGCAAGCATCCTACCCAGCCCAAGGTTATTTACCCATCCGGGAAGTACGTTGTTGTACGCGATTTGGAGCAATCATGTGATTTCTATGTTTATCGTGGGCACAACTCGAAGGTTACCGTGGCCAAGGTACACACACGGGGGGTCTGAAACGTTTACAGGGGGGGATTGGACGAGTATGCGCACTTCGGGGAGGTAGACGGTTTCATGGCCACCTTGCCGTGCACGCCATGTAAATGGGCCGATGACGTGACACGTTCAACACAAACAATTTGATATGATCTCGTTGGATAGGCGTCGCTTTAAGCATTGACGGCACGTGCCCACCGTACTCGCACAAGCACAGTTTTCACCCAATGGGTGCTGGGTGGCCTCCGGAGATGCCTCGGGCAAGGTCCGGATTTGGTCCTACGACAACCCCGAGCACGTGCTGAAGCTGGAGGTGCAAGGGGTTGGGGGTGGGGAGGTCAAGGACTTGGACTGGGACCCTGAGAGCCAGCGCGTCGTAGCAGTGGGGGAAGGGCAGGGGACGAACGCCAAGGTCTTCATGCGGGACACGGGCACCTCCTTGGGCGAGTTGAACGGGCATGGGAAGCGGGTGATATCCACGGCGTACCGACCCTGCCGTCCGTTTCGATTAGTGACGGCCAGCGAGGACACGCGCACTGTCTTTTACCATGGCCCCCCCTTCCGGCTCGAGCACAGCAATGCGGAGCACACCAACTGGGTGAACACGGTCCGCTTCAGCCCGGACGGGGCCCTCTTCGCCACCGCCTCCTCCGATCGAAGGGTCGTGCTGTACGCAGGAGCGACGGGCCACCCGGTGGGCGACTTGGACAAGGACGGGCGATGCCCCCACGCCGGCTCGGTCTACTCCTTGGCCTTTAACCCGGACGGCTCCCGCCTCGCGACCGCGTCGGCGGACAAAACAATCAAGGTGTGGGCCACGGGCAGCCGGGAGATGGAAATGGAGCTGCCCTTCTCGCGGGAGAACGAGCTCGGCGAGATGCAGACAGGCGTCCTCTGGCTGGGCCCTTCGGCCTTGCTCTCCCTCTCCCTCAGCGGGGACCTGAACGTGTTCGACGTGAGCCCCGGACAGGCTGCTCGGAGGAACACGCTGCAGGGGCACCAAGTGAGCGTGACCTCGCTGGCGGTGGACCTGGACGGGGAGGCCTTCTACACGGCCTCCTACGACGGCGTGGTCCTGGCGTGGGAGGCGCGCACGGGGTCCGCCCGCCGCCTGGGGGGCCCTGTGCCGCGGACGGTCAACTCTGCCAACCACACCGGGAAGGTCACGGGCCTGGCACTGGTTCGGGGCGGGCGGCGGCTCCGGAGCGTCGGCTTCGACGACAGGTTGCGGACGGCCAGGCTGGAGGTGGCGGGGCAGGGGGGCCCGACGGGGACCTACGAGGGAGATGCGGAGGTGGTGCTGCCCGGACAGCCCGTGACGATCGCGCGGGCGGGTGGGGCCAGCGACTTGGTCACTGTCATCTGCCAGCCTGCGGTCCTGGTAGTGTACAGGGACGGGGCACTCGCGCTGACGATCGAGAAGTTGCCGTGCACGCCGTCCGCGCTGGCCATGTTTGGAGAGGACGAGGTGGCCGTGGGCGGCGAAGATTGTAAAGTCTACGTATACGCGCTGGGGGAGGCGGAAAGCGCGTCGAAGGGCGCGAAGGCGGTGCTCGGAGGGCCCCGGGGCGCAGTCTCGGCCTTGGCGTACAGCCCAGGGGGGGGGTACTTGGCAGTGGGCGACAGCAACCGGGAAATAACTATATTTGAGAGATCGACCGTGGACTTGGAGAAGGGAAGAGAGGAATGGGACAGGAAGGTATCGGGACAATGGGTGCACCACACCTCTCGGATCACGGCACTGGCCTGGTCCCCCTCGGGGCGCTACCTCGCAAGCGGGTCCTCCGATACCCACATAATGGTCTGGAGCCTCGACGGCTCCTTTCCTCGTAGCCGAGTAGCCACGTTCGAATCCGCGCACAAGGATGGCGTGACCGTGCTGGACTGGTTGACCGAAAGCGACCTGATATCGTCGGGAAATGACGCGGTGATTTGTGTTTGGGATGTGGCTAGCGCCACGCGGGCATGATGTACGGTCAAGTATCGAACAAAACAACAAATAAACATCTTTCTTTGGACCGATGAAATGAGTAGCACTTAGGTCACGTCGATGGTCTTAATTCTTTCACCTTCTCGATCTTGCACCTATGAATTGTTTATATGTTATCTATTATGGAAACAAATGTAAAACTGACTGGTATCGACCGAAGGACTGCTGCGTGAATGGGTACATTCTATATATATTTAATTTCATCAATAAATAACGAAGATAATTACAAAAACATAGTATGGAATTTAAAAAAAATGTTTTCAATTGGGTCGTCCACCTCCCCGCCGTGCGAGACCCGGGTCGTTACATGGGCCCTCGGGCGATGACCGATGCCCTCCTGCACACAGGCGTTTTGATGACGGTTGTAGAATACCTGGACACACTACTTAAGATATTTTGGAGATGTTTGTATTTATGAGTTCGTTGTATATAACCAATCCTTTGTTTTTGGACATGGGAAATGCTGGTATGGCGAACGAGGACACCGCCCCCCCCCGGCGATGCCCGACGTGTGATGACCTAAAAAGTAAGGCACTAAACTTTTGCTTTGATCCGGAATGTCTCAGTACCATACATCCCACCATACTATACTCAAATATTTTAGGCAGGCCCCTTTCAATCGTAATTTGTGTAGTTGGAGGGCCTTAATCCCTCTAACCTCAAGCATATCAAACTGGCGTCTCCGGGAAGAATAGGAGAAGAAGCGGCGCAGTCTCCGTGCAAGACCCAGGAGTTACACACCGGAGAACAATTATCTGAGCAGCGGGCAGCTTTAGCACAGGATCCCCCCATGCTGCGGCTCGAGTGTGCCATTCAGACATATGATTGGGGCAAGCCAGGATTAGAGAGCGCCGTGGCGCAGCTCAAGCAAGAAGGCGATGACCATTTCGAAGCGCAGCAAGACACACGATACGCCGAGCTTTGGATGGGAACGCATCCAAGCGGACCTTCGACAGTTATTGTACCCGCGGGTCCCAAGAAAATCCTCTTGAAAGATTACCTGGACGCCCATCCCGAGGCCACGGGGAGCGCGTCTGTGGCAGGTGGGGACCTCCCCTTTATGTTCAAGGTCCTCTCTATCGCGAAAGCCTTGTCCATTCAAGCTCACCCCGACAAGCGCCGTGCGGAAGAGCTGCACGCGACCCGGCCGCAAGTGTACAAGGACGCGAACCACAAGCCGGAGATGGCCATCTCCCTGACGCCCTTTGAGGCCCTCTGCGGCTTCAGGCCCCTGGCAGAGCTCTTGTCGCATTTCTCCTCCTTCCCGGAATTCAAGGCCTTGGTGGACTCTGACTTGGTCACCGCCCTGGCCAAGGTTGCGGAAGGGAGTGGGAAAGAAGTGGAGGCGAAGGAGGCGCTGAGGAAGGTATTCTCGTCGTACATGGAGGCCCCAGAGGAGCGGGCGATGGCCGAGCTCTCAGCCTTGGTGGCGCGCTTGGAGCGGAAGCAGGAGATAGAGAGGGATGCAGGAGAGGCGCACGATCCGCTTGAGAGCCTCATTTTGCGGCTGAAGGCGCATTACCCGGGGGACCGGGGCGTCCTGTGTCCGCTCTTCCTCAACTACGTCCGGCTGGGGCCCGGGAAGGCCTTCGTGATGGAGGCGAACGAGCCGCACGCTTACCTCTCGGGCGACATCTTGGAGTGTATGGCCTGCTCGGACAATGTCGTGCGGGTGGGGTTGACGCCCAAGTACCGCGATGTGCCCACGCTCCTGGAGATGCTGACGTGCGCGTCGGGGGCCATGGCCGTGACGGAGGGGGAGGTGCTCGCCAAGCAAGAGGGTCAGGAGCACCGTCTCTTCAGTCCCGGGGCGAGCATACCAGAGTTTGAGGTGGAGACCATCAAGCTGGAGAAGACGACAGGGGGGTGCTCGGCTCCGTTCGCGTGGAAAGGCGTGGATGGGCCTTCCCTCTTGGTGGTGCTGGAGGGGGCGGGGGAGGCGGAGGAGGTGAGAGGGTCGACAGCAAGGCTGTCTGCGCGGCGGAAGACCGAGTTGTCGGAGCGTGCGCTTTCCCTCCACAAGGGACAGGTTTTCTTGGTGCCTGCCAACACCGGTTTGGCCTTTACGAGCTCACGAACAAGCCAGCGGCTCTACGTCGCGCTTGCGCATGCAAATTTTCATGGCTGCCCCGCTGTATAGGCGGTGACGCACACCGATTGATCAGAGCATTGGCGCGATGAATAGGGGTGACATGGGAAGGGGGCCTGTAGTTTAGAAGGAGAGGGGGAGTCTCTGGGAGATGATCCTTTACAGCATGAATATAATGTAACACTTGTGGCGGGGTCAAAGCGCGGGGAGCGGGGGAACCGAAAGAGCCACACAGGGCGTATACATGGTAACGCGGACTCTCAACAAAGAAGATGTGGGATGGCACTGCCGACCAGAAACTGAGAGATCGCCTTCCAAACAATAAAAAGGCTCGAGCGAGAGAAAAGTCGCGTGTTTTAAAACGGGGTAAAGAATTATCCGGGCATGTAGAATGACGCGAAGATCGCTTGAGGTCTCAAACATGTGTTTTATTCGACCGGGAAAACGCTTTGTCTGATTCTTTCATTACTCCGCTGTCAAGCTCACGGCACTGGTGTCTGCCGGGCGCTTCTTGCGCTTCTTCCCCCCCTTGCTCCCATGTCCTCCTCGCTGCTTTTGCTTTTTCAGCGACCAATCCGAGAGCGGCGCCGGGAAGAAGTAGTGACCAAAATAGACAGTGAGGGTCTTGAGTTTGTAGTTCAATATGTTTTCCTCCACCTCACAGGGTCTGCCACCTGCAGCCTCTGCCAACTCCCGCAAGTCCATGTTGCGCGGGAGGAGCGCTGCCACGTTGGGCGAGGCCGACAGCACTCTCTCAAAGAGCTCATGACCGGAGACACCCCCCTCCAAGCGGATTTGTTTCAAAGAGTATGTCGGCGAAGCGAGGTATTCAGGCCCCCCCCACGGGGGGGATAAGAACAAGACGTCAGCCACGGTTCCCAGTCGCGGCAGCAGGGTGAGCGCATCGCCCAGGATGAACTCGATGCGGTCGTCCACCCCGTACACACGGGCGTTATGTCGGGCAATCGCCAACTTGTGTGGATCGATGTCTATAGCCAGCACGTAGTGCGAGGACAGGGCAAATTGAATTGCGTTCCCACCGCAGCCTACGAAGAGATCCACCACCAGGTCGGAGCGCGCCCGCTCGGCGATATGACGAGCTATGCGCTCAGGCGTGATGGAAAACCAGCCTTCATCGTCCAACCGGCAGCCCAGGTCGAACTGACTGAAGAACCTGAAGCGCTGCATCCAGTATTTGGGGGGGGGCGCTCTCACCGAGGTGCTGGCCGCGCCGGAGGGAAGAGATGACTGAGGCGGCATCTCGCACGCTTCTGGTTCTTCGTCCTTCCCATCGGCGGAAAAAAATAAAGAGCACGGACCGTCTGTCGTGATGCGCCTCCCGTCCTCGTCAAATCGGACGTGCTTGTTCGAGAGCGCCCCCCCCACTGCGCCGTCCCTTCCTTCCACCCTGCCGTTTTCCTCACTTCCACTCAGGTCCACGCGAGACCGCTTCTTGCTCTTTCTACGATTCATTCGCATCTTAGCTGTTGAGCCAAATGCCAGAGGGGCTTTCCAGCCCATAGTTTCCAAAGTAAGCGCCATTTCCGCAGTTTCCTCTCGCACTGCTGCCTGCAGCTGATCATCGCTCTCGTGTACGTCTTCCCCTACCCTTTCAGCTCTCGCATCCCTTTTCCTCTCATTGGCCCCACTTTGAGGACTTTCGCGTGATTGCACAACTTTGTCGACTATCTGCGCAAGCAAGTTGTTGACCCACACTCGAACCCGAAACCCCCTCAGCAGCTCTTTGTCATCCAAGTAGATTCTGTTCAGGGTTTGATGAAACACAGCAAATGAGCCCGACGTCAAGACGTTTCTCCTCGCACCAATCACTTAATTTTACAGCTTACTTTGTGAAAGACATATTTACATTATGTGCGCATATGTCGGCCTTGAGTCGCTCCAGCTCTATTGCCCTCAGCTCCACCTCCTTCTGAGAAACAGGCTCTTGTTCATCTTCCTCAATGTCTCCAGTAGTGCCGGCAAGTCCATCCCCGGGACCAATTGAATGATTTTTTGCTGATGATGTCATAAAGCTCGCTTCTCCTGTATCCGGTCATTTGTTGAGGCCAAAAAGGGTAAAAGTGGTGAATGGGGAACCTCCCCCCCCCTCTCGCCTGCCCCCTTCCTCGGTTTGTTTCCTTGCATTTTTCGTCCCCGAATCCAATGTGTGACAAATTATGAAGGCCACACAAATATACATAGAATAGATGGATAGAAAGGATCACAAATGTTTTTATCAGTTATGTTCTGACTGGTTGGGTAGATCGACCTGCGCTGGTTGGTGAAACGGGTCCCGGGCGCAGGCCGGCCCATGCTAATCAAACTCATGACTAACAAACGATAAAACGATCAAAAATGTTTTTTCGTTGCTTTCTTAATGTATTCGATTTGTACAAGTATCATATTCAAGGCATCTTCCCCTCAATAGCATGTCTTTCCACTCCATTGCCGCAGTCGACCGCTTCACAGTCATTAGAGTTTGCTTTCGCTTCTTCACATCCCTGCATTTTCCGGCCATCCACCGCCTGTTGTTCGCTATTGTCATCACAAAAACTCGCGTTATTACCGCTTTTTTCTTTTGGTGCGGCTACTGCCATGCCTTGATCGGCCAGTCGTCCATGGATATACTTTGCTGGATCGGACTGTGGGATGTCCTGAGCTACACTAGAGGGTGGCAACTTCTTCAGCGCAGGGACCTCATTGTGTTGCTGCGGCACTTGATGTTCCGATGCGCTAATACTTTGTATCGGCTGTGAACCAATGGTCTCCTCCTGCACCATCGGCAGACTCTGTCCCGCATTTCCACCATGTCCTTGCTCCAAACTGATAGCCTTCCCCTCCTCTTGCGCTGGGACCTGCAACTTTTGTTTCTCTTTGAGCTCCGACTCTTCCTTCCCTGCCAGCCGCGGGGACATCCCCCGTGTCGCCTCCAGCACCGTAGTCTCACTCTGTCTTGACGCAGTCTTTGGGCCGTAATGCTTGCTGAGGGCGCCCTCCATCTCCATATAACCACTGGTGACGTTCTGCATGCTCTCTTGGACGCTACGAGTCACGGCCTCGAGCTCCGAGGCCTGTCGATTCAGATCCTCAAGATAAGAGGAGCCCAGTATCATCTTCGAGCGAGCATTTTCCGCTTTCAGCAGAAGGTCTCGGTTCTTCTGCGTCAGGGCGCAGAGTCGGCCTTGGTGCTCGTCCAGACGCTGCTCCAAAACGAGCACTTCCATCGACCCTAACAAACGAGGATCCTGTCGCAGTCTGTCGAACAACTCCTGAATCGCGCAATGGACACTCCTGCGCCGCTCCAGAAGAGCTCGTAGTTCAAGCGGGGGAAAGGGCTTTCCGGCATAGTTTTCATGTGAGACCAATTTGGAGACATGCTCTTGAACTCGTGCCAACGCGCGTATCTTTCGTTGTAAACGCTGTTTTTCAATGACCAGGGCCTGAGACATCAATTTCATCCGCTTGCCAATGATGGCCAACAGCTGACGCTCCTGTCCGCTGGTGTACGCTTTGCGACGCGCCTCCGGCGTGGTTGCCTCGTACCGGGAGGAGTTCTCATTCATGGCTGATCGTTCCCTCGTTCCCGTGTGTGCCTCCGCCTCATTCCCTCCCTCGGGAGCTGGCACTTTCCGCATCGCATGTTCGCCTTCCTCCTCCATGCCCCCGGTGGAGATGGCAGGCGCCGGCCCCTGCGAGTGGGACAGGTGGACGAGTGCGCGCGGGGGGACGGATGCAATAAAATCTTCATCCTGCAAGAAGGCAGTCCAACGCCCATAACCATGTCGCAACGTCAGCTCCAGAAGCAGCAGGTCCTGGGCCCGGCCCCACGTGAGCTTGAAGGCCTTCGTGGTGATCACGCAGGCCTTGCACCAAGCTGTCTGCCTCCCGTCGTCGATAAAGAAGCTCTCCGGATCCTGCGCCTCGAATTCCCGGACTTTCTCGTCGATCAAGCCCATCACGGCCACACGCTGCAACAGGTCTGACTCGACCGCACACAAGGCTCGTACACTTCCCTCCCGCGTACTGCCGCCCGCCAGAAGACATCGAAGGTAATGCCGCACCTCCTCTGCGCTACGTTCCGCCAGCCTTCCCGCCGCGTGCGTCGACAGATCCTCGTAAAAGGATTTAAAGTCTCCGCACTTAGTCAAGCCGAAGCGCATCAGGTAACCGCGGATAGCTCGGCGTTGGGACTCGCCAAAGCCTGGGACGAGAACGCGCGCGGGACCCGCTTGACTGGTGGCCGCGGCCGTCGACTGCCGGCGACTGCGCACATCGTACTCCGCGTCCTCGTCCTTCTCGTCGCTCTCGTACTCATAGTCCTCTTCCCCTTGCTCCTCCTCCTCCTCGCCTCCGTCATCAGACCCTGACAGGAACTCCGACAGCGGCCCCTGGTAAGTACCCGCAGGACGCACGACCTCTCTCCGCTCCCGCTTCCCCTTGCCCAGTCGCGCGACCTCCTCCGCCTTGAGGCTTTCCTGCCGACTACCCAGCAGCTCCACCCAGGATTTCTCCGTGTTGTCTGGCAAGGCGTCTCGCAGCAAAGCCGCCTCGCGTTCCCTTCGGAGCTCCTCGACTTTGTCTTCATTTCCCTCTGCTTCCGCCGCGGCTGCTGCTCTGACAGCGGCCGCCTCCGCTTCAACGTCCTCCACGCTGGCAAAGCGTGCCACTTTAAACGACTGGAAGAGCCCCGAGAGCCCTTTTCCCGTCTTCCTCTCTTCTCCTGCCTCCTCCCCATCCACCGCCTCTGTCCCGCTCTCCAACCTCTCCCCTCTACCTTCCTCCTCCCCGTCCCGATCCAACAGCCGGTCCACAGCCTCCTCGTCCCACAAGATCCTTTTCGAACTCTTGCTCGTCCCGCCATCCCCCCATTTCTTGGCGTTCGCGCACTCCGTCTCCTCCTCTCCCTTCCTCGCCTTCTCCCCCTCTTCTTCCGCGAACAACTCCTCGGTCCCATACTTGAGCACGTCGTCGAGCTCCTCTTGCGTCATGTTCCGGCCCCGTCCCGCCTCGCCCACCACCACGTGCTCCAACAGCAGCTTTTTTTTCGCCAGCTGCAGGGTCCTCTCCTCCACCGAATCACGCGTGATGAGGCGATACACCATCACCTTTCGCGTCTGCCCTATTCGGTGCGCCCGGGCTAATGCTTGTAAGTCGTTGTGGGGGTTCCAGTCCAGGTCGTAAATGATCACCGTGTCTGCGCTCGTTAGGTTGATTCCCAAACCGCCCGCCCGCGTCGACAGCAAGAAAATAAAGTAGTCGTCTCCCTCCTTCCCTTCCTTTGCTTTGTGATTCAGGGACCGCCGGTTGAAGGCGTCGATGCGCGCCTGTCTCTCGGTGGCCCGTGTTGACCCGTCCAGACGCTGATACCTCCAGCCACGGTTCATGACGTGCTCCTCCAAGAGATCCAGCATCGTCGTCATCTGAGAAAAGAGGAGGACGCGATGGCCCCCCGCTTTCAATTTTAGCAGCATCCGGTCAAGCAATTCGAGCTTTCCGGAGGACGAGAGCAAGGCTTGTGCCCGCGCGGAATAGTCTTGGTCGACCGGGTAGCACAAGTCCTCTTCTTGCATCAGAAACGGGTGGTTGCACACCTTTTTTAGCTGCATGATCATGTTATATATGGACGAAGCGGCCTTGAACTTCCTGCGCAGCAATTCAAAATTCTGCGCGAGAATGAGTTTGTAGTAGTTTTTCTGTACAGGAGTGAGCTCCACACGCACAATCAGCTCGTGCTTCTCAGGGATAGCCAAATTCACGTCCTTCTTCAGGCGCCGGAGCATGTGCGGGGCGATCAAATCGTGGAGTTTCGCCAGCTGCTCCTCCTTGTCCATGGATGCGAACTCCGCCTTGAAGGTCTCCACGTCTGCGAATTTGCCCGGCTCCAAAAAGTGGAGCAGGTTGAAAAGCTCCTCGATGGAGTTTTGCAGTGGCGTCCCCGTCAAGAGCACGCGATGACCGACCCTCATCTCTTTCAGGGCCTGGTAGAGCCGGCCCGTCACACCGCCCTTGAGCCTGTGGCCTTCGTCCACCACCACCGCCTCCCACCGCAGCTTTTTGAAAAAAAAGGCGTCCTTCCACGCGTACTCGAAGGACGTAATCATCACGTGGAACTTGACATCCAGTCGCCGTTCCTCAGAATTCCCACATCGGCGCCGTTTCAAGGCGGCGCTCGCATGCTTACTCAGTTGGGACAACGCGTTTGACCGGACTTTCCCTCCGAGGGCCTTCACTTCCCCTTCCTCCACATGATCGCCCCCTGCCCCCTCCTTAGTTCCCCCCTCTCCCCCTGGCGGCTCTCCATCCCCTCCCTGTGCTCTGCCGTCGCCCAGCTTCCGCTTCTTCCGCGCCCGACTGGTAGACCCATTTCCCTCCACTCCCATGGTAGCCCGGATTGGCCGTGCTTCGTACCGCTGGATCATCTCTCGGGACCTTTGCGAGCCTTTGTAGACGACGACGTCCAGGTCGGGGCACCAGACCGAGCATTCCCGCTCCCAGTTGTCCACTACCGCCAAGGGGCACACCACCAGGAAGGGCAAGAACATCCCCTCCGTCTCCCCTCCGCTCCCCCCCGCCCGGGCCAGCCGCTGCTCCACCGCCAGGCACCTGAGGAACCCCAGGGTCTGAATGGTTTTTCCAAGGCCCATCTCGTCGGCGAGGATCACGTTGTTCCCCGCGTGCCAGGCGTTCCTAAGGAAGTTGATCCCAATCAACTGGTAGTCGTGCCAGTTCCCTCCTTTGAAACACGGCGGCTGGGCCTCAAGGGGCTTGTACGCGAGCCGCCCGCCCCCAGGACCCGTTCTCAGGAAGCCCAGGTTCTTCTCCCCCTCCCCGTCCGGAGCCTCCTGGCATGGATCCTCTAGAGACAGCAGCGGCCGCACCCAATCCTGGCTCTGGTTGGCGAAATGGTCGAGCACGGCCCCGAAAGCTTTCTTGCGCAGGTCGCCCTCCATCTCCCAGGTGCTTTGCTCGTACTCCAAGCCGCGCCACTTGACCAGGTACTCCTTCAGCCGCACCAGCCCGTCCACGGACCGATCCTCCCGCTCGTCCAGAATGCGGTCTGCAAGACACCAGGCCGCCTCAATGACTTCCTCCTCCTCTGTCTCTGCCGCCTCTGCCGGGAGTTTGAACGCAGAGGCCGTGGCCTGTCGCAGCTGGAATTTTCTCAGCTTAGCTTTGTTGACGCTGGCAAGAAAGGTCTCCGAGACCCAGGACGCGTGCCAATAGGCTTTGCCCGTCCATCGGACCAGGTACTCGTCTTCGCCGACCCGCGGAGGGCCCCATGCCTCCGGGGCGCCTGCTCTTGCCGGTTGAGCCGTGGCACCTGAAGTGGATGCCCTACTCCGGGCGGACTCCTCCGAGGCCGCTAGAGCAGTCCAAGCTTTCAACCGTCGCGTCTCCTCCGCGGGGGCCATCTTCCGGTACGGACGCGTCGCAAGAATCTTCTCCACTCCGTTTTGTTCCGCTGCCTCTTTGACACAACTGGGACACAGCCATATGTCCTCAGGAGCAGGTACACGGTGCAGACACTCCCCATGGTAGGCACGCAGGCAGTATTGGCACCGGACAGTAGCCTCTCGGCTTTTACAGATATCGCAGGTGTCCGTGCCGCACTCGTGACACGTGAAGATGGCGTTTCCGTGCGGTGCCTCCACGAGTCCTGCGCATTTAGCATGCAACGCCTTGGGGCAGTAGTCGCACAAGATGAGCTCTCCAATGTCGTGACATATTTCACACTCCTCGTTATCGTCGTCCTCCTCCTCTCCCTCCTCGCCCTGCGGTTCCGCCGCGGTTTCTTCCTCCTCCTCCTCTTCATACATCCAGTCGTCCTCCTCATCACTGGAGACGGACCGAGGCATTACTGGCGACTTGCGCTCACAACTGTGGAAAAAAGGATGCAGTGCAGATGATTGAGTTTAATTGCACTACAATGTACAAATTCATGCTCTTGAATTGCCCCTTGTCCACTTTTCGCACGTGTCTGTGGCAAGCAAGGCAGGTGAAGCGGGGCTTGCAGAGATGGGGAGAAGCCAGCGACGACTCTCCATCTCCGTTTCCTCCCCGCCAGGCCCTATTTACTTTGTATGAGACTCTCTCTGACTTCGCAGCCAAGAGCCTTATATCCATCCTTATCTCGCATATGTACACAACCCACAGGTGTTCTGATGTCACGAGTGAAAAGCGAGGGAAGGGTGGCAGCAGGAGGGAGGAAGGGGAGGTAAAGAGGAGCGGCAAGCTCAGCCAAAAATTGGCAGCATTGCGGCCATTTCAGCACAGTGTCCGTCCAACGGGAAATCTCTTCAAGGGTTGAAATGGACTTTGAACAGGTGATGTGACAGTCTACAATTCCTTTTTCAACCAGACCTTCACATTTCGGGGTTACGATTTCTGACCTCTCTTCAACTCAGGTACCCTCTTTATTTCTCCTCGTGCAGGCCTTATACCGCGTGTACGACCGCACATTGGACGGACTCCTGCAAGATCGCCCCCTCGTTGAAAATGTGCCTCAAACTAAGCCCCGTTATTTGTGCAACATATGCCTCCACGGACTCTGGTTCTTCGCCCTCACCCTACTCACAATATTTTGGGGGTTGCACATCAATTTCGTCAATTCTCCGGGATGTTTGTACACTACCATGCAAACGATGTACGAGGGAAGTGAAATTAGTCATCTCGCGACCCAACCCTCGTTTACGACCGCACGAGCCGGGTCCTCTACTCTCAGCGTGGTCCGTGAAGACGGCAACAAGACGTTGGGCAAGTCGTCTTTGCCTCTCCGAGCAGCACCAGACCCCCGGAATGCGTCGACCTGGTTGGAGGACGACGAGATATTGCAGATCAGGATTGAGCAATCTGGTGTTTACATGGCTGAGGAGGGGGGAAGGAAAGGACCGGGCCGGAGGATGAGGGGATATAGCGCGTTCCCGGGGGCGGAGAGAGGGGAGGCTGGGACCTCGGAGACGACGGAGATCATAAATGACGCGGATAGCAATGACACCGCGCTTTCTTCGTTCAACCCTGACTATGTGTACGCCCAGAACACGGCATTGCTGTACTTGGACCCTGCCTTCCTCAGCCGGCACCGGGTGAGGCGCGTGAACGTGAGTCTGGACGAGATGTGTATGACCAAGGGGCCCGGGCTCGGATTCGTGGTCGACGCCGCCGTGGGGGACTTCAACACCCTCCTGGTCAACCAGCTCATGTTCACCTTTCGGAGCGACGGGATGTTGCGGAAGACCCGCACCAACGAGACGTGGAGCTGGCGGGCGGAGTCCTTGCCCCCCCCGGGGGGCCGCCCGTTCTTCTCCCTCGACAACTGGTCACTGAAGCTCTCTGCCCTTCTCCAGTCGCTCTCCGCGTTCTTCTTTCTCTCGGGGACCACGGCCATCGTCGTCCGCATGCTCATGACCTCCGGCGTCGCCCTCATGTACCCGTGTTTCTTCTGCCTCCGCCGCTTGGGGGCCCGGGGCTTGAGCCTCGGGGTCCTGGCCCGCTCTTACGCTTGGCTTGGCGTTCCTATGCAGAGGCTCCAGGCGCGGGGGAAGCCTCTGGCCCCTTTTTTGCTCGCGCACCTCTGCAAGGTCCTGGTGCTGTACTCCATGTACGAGGCGTGCCAAGTCTTTTTTGTGGAGACCCTGTACGCCAAAAGCGGTGCCTCGGGACTTCCCTTCGCGGTTTACGGGCTTGTCATGCTCCTTGAGTACGTAAGCATGCTCTACGTCCGGAGTGGTAAGTAGGGAGTGGGGCGGCGAAGCACAGGAGTCGGCTTACTCTCTTTTTCCTCCCTTTCTTGAATATACATGTGCATGCCTTTTCTAGCCTCGTCCTCAGCCGACTTCCCTCTCTCGTTCCCTCCTTCCCGCCCAGCACTGAGCATCAAGTACTTTCCTCGGGTCGTCTTCCTCTACCTCCTCGCTTTCCACCTCTACTACTACCTGGTGCCGTTCGGTGCGTTGTCCCTGCCGTCCTCCCGGCCCCTGTCGCCTTCCCTGATTCCTCTCCCTCCCCCTCCTCCCACCTGCAGGCTTTAGCTCCCTACTTCTTCTTGCTATCAGCCTCTTGCTCCTGCACTCTGTGATCTATGTCCTCCTCTTCCTCGAGCTTCCCGCTTTTCGCGCCTCCATCGTCTCCTACGACACCCCACGCGCCTTCTACACCGATACCGGCCTCCCTGCCCACCCAAACTCCATCCCTCCCTCCTGGAGCCTCTTCCTTCCCCTGACGCTGGGAAGGAGGGGCGACGACGGGGGCCGGGGGGGAGCGGGAGGTGTGTACGAGGAGGAGGTGCCCGATCGTCCGCGGCGAGGGGCGGGTGTGGTCAGGGTCCAGCAGGTGATCGTGGAGAGGGTGGAGAGCCGGCAACAGAGGACGAGGAGCCGGCGAGGGCAAGAGGAGCATCGTGGGGGTGAGGAAAAGGAAGGGAACCTTGGTGGCGAAGCGAGGGTTGAGGAAGGGGAGGCTGAGCTGGGTGTGGCGGGGTATGACGGTGAGGAGGCGGTGGGCCATGTGGCCCTGGTTCTGGATCCAGGCAGGACTGGGCAGAGTGAAGAGGAGGGGAGGGGGGAGGACGGAAGCGGGCGAGAGCAAGGAAGGAGGAGCAGAGGGGGCCCTCGCGTGGAGTCCAGGGGACGCATCCTGGAGGAGGACGGGGAGGAAGGGCTTGAGGGGGGGCAGGAGGAGGGTCAGGGGTTTGGGCGGCGCCGGGGGTATCGGCGGTTGAGAAATGATGAACAATTTTGAGGTCAAAATTCAGAGCGATAAGCAGGGAGTCCAAGGGGTACCATGGAGTCACTCGAACGCATGTGCAGGCCGCAAAGTAAATTCGGAAAAACGAGTTGTAAGAAAGGAAGCAAGAGTCTTAGGCCAAGGTGGGCGGAGGCCCCCTCTTTTGCAAGTTTTTCTTTCAAACAATTTACAAGTCTGTCCAGCGTGCTACATAACCTGTCCTCTTTAAAGTATCCTTACCAACAGTCGTCTCCTCTAGGTACAGTCATCTGCACCCAGGGCAAAGTCATCTATTGCCAGGAATGTCCTTCAAATGGTACTTTTTCATTATCCAGACGCGATGCTCCTCTCCTTTTTGCAAAAGCTGCTGGAGCCGCTCCGGATCATCCTCATCATTAAAAGTGGCGATGTTGTTACGCGTCCAGTTCCGGTAGTACCTGGTCCTCGGAACGAGGTAGGGAAGACTTTGGTCAGACGTGCGAGGTACAGTGACCCCCATGCAGCTCTAATTGCGCACCACCACCTGGGACATCGACAGCTGAGATAACTTCCCTAACACTGGCTTTGTTAAGAGAGCTGTCCGTCCTCACCACTTCTTTCCAGGGTCGTCAAATTGGCGCAGGCTGCGCAATACTCGACGATACAGCGCAACTGCTGAGGCTGGATAGGACATGACAGATAGTGTCGATAGAGCGGGCGGACTGGGCCTCGCTATTCAGGCTAGCAACAAGAGCTGTAGATTAGCAAAGAATGCTTTGAGACCTGGTGAAAGGTCAAGTGTTTCTATCAGTTCTTGATGTGGTGACCGATATCCTCCATCATTTTCCCTTACGGGTTTTCTCTCTTTTTACATTTCGTAAATGAAAGCGAGACATTTGAATATAGAGCCATTACGCATCATAAAGAATTTACATTTCAACCCGAGCGCTGTGACTGGCCTCACTACTAAACCATCGCGACATCATTTTTCTTGACCCACAACTTGTTGAATGACCTCCCCATAAGCAACCTTACTGCCTCTTTGTGTTTGACTCTGCGGAAATGCCGGGCTTTCCGCGTTGCTGCGGGGCACATGCATGTCGCACGGTTTTCATAGGGTTCATGCCGCTTCCGCATGACTTTGTCTGGAAGAGGATTGGGTGTATATGTCCAGACATGTGTCTAGGTTTGCGTACTTTATAGGTTATTCGCCCTGCGCGCGTAACGGTCGTCGACGACGTTCGCGGACAAAAGTGAGGCAAACCTGAGCCGGACCCGTCTCGTGTTCAAAATGGTACCACAGTTTCTCTCAGGTGCGACCGGTCAAGCAGTGGTACAGGGAGAGCTTTTGACTTGCTACGTCCAGCCTATGTTGTGAGAGCTTCGTGTTGAATTCAACAGGCCCTTCTGGCTTGTCGTTTGTCCCCTGTGCATGGGCCCGGGGTCTGGTGCCAACAATCACTCTTCAGGCGATTAAATGTCTGGAAATGCGCACAAAAACAGAGAATCATGACCGACATAGAATATTGGGACGGCGAGCTTTCAAGCAAGCTAGCTGAGTTGGAGCAGACAATTGGCAATCTAAAGTCCATGCGCGGAGGAGATAAAGAGGCGGTACGTGCAGGCGGTCTAGCGTCGTGTGTGTATACGAGCGCATAGTTTAAAGCTGGAAATCCAATCGGTTTGCTAACGTCTATTATAGAAAGAAGGAATAGAGAAGGCTAGGTCTCTCAGTGATGGATGTATCATTCCATGTTACAAGCTCTTCGGTCATAGACTGCTTTCACTGTCAGAACAGCTTTTATCCCCAAAGTTCAATCAGGATTACTCCCTTTCGAAATTCCTTTCAAAATTCTCTTCAGGGTATTGCGAAAAGTGAGGCCACCCTCAAACGAGTACGGGAGGTCAAGAAGGGATACAACTACGAAATGCGCATGTCGCTGAAGAATGATCCTCGACGCCACGAGTATGCGGAGAAATTGAAGGCCGTGGACGAGAGGATCGCAGCACTGGAAACGGAACTCAAATGGGCCAAAACTGAAGCCAACAAGAAGAGCCTTTTCAAGGGGAGTAAGGGGGCAGACGGGAGTGGTACTTTGAACGAAAATGCAACCAACGATACCTACTTGACGGAAGCGAAGAAAATCCAGGACAAGACCGAAGCCTCCCTCCAGTCGGCGCTCGGGATGGTGGAGGCCTCGAAGCAGGTGGGTGCAAACACCGTGGACGAGGTGAACAGGCAGAAGGAGCAGATCGCGGAGATCACGGACACGGTGGAGGCCATGGAGGACGGACTGACCAGGGCGGACAAACTCATTCGGGCCTTTGGCCGGCGCATTGCCACCGACAAGTTCATTCAGTTTTTCTTCGTCCTGAACTTCGGTTTATTAGTGGGTATCATCGTCTGGTACGCTGTCAAGAAAGGAAAGGTCAGGGCTCCTGAAATTCATGCCCCTCCCATGCCTACGTTCGACGAGGTCTTTGGCTCCGGGGGGGGGGATAACACCTCAACGTTGGCTGAACAGCCAACATCCGATGGTTTGGCGCGAAGACTGCGAGTAGCGGCCCGGTATTTGCGGCCCGTTGCTAAGTCGATGACTCACATTCCGTAGCCGTCAAAGGCAAAGGAGGAAAAGAAGAAGGCTTACACCAGTGGCACCGAAATGTTAATAGCTTGATGTTTGCATAAATTGTCAAAGTAAATGAAGGTCTAGAGCTTGAAGGTTGCATCTGAAAAAAATCAACAACAGATGGCGAAATCGATCGCATGCTGACCGTCAGGCCTTCAGAATTACGATCGCACTGCATAGTCCGAGCAGGATGTCCTACACCTCCGATCTTTCTCCCATCAATTCCACGTGCTCTCTCGCCGTTTCTCGAAGGCGACGAAGCATTTGTAAGGACACCGCCCCTGGCATCCCATCCACCCTAGTCGTCCGCTCTCCTGTGATACCATCCCTGGCGCCAGCAGCCACCATTCCACCCAGAGTGCTCGACGCCTGAGCCTCGCTTGGGACCAACCTATCCACCCATTCGTTCCTTCTTGCCTGCCACTGATCCGGGTCGGTACCCGCCTTCCACGGCCCTACCCCATCGCCCTCTGAGGTGAAGCTCCATGTACGTGGACCAGTTTCTTTCTCTTCAATTTCTGCGGCTACCACCGCCAAGGCACAGCTTAATGCATATCCGCCCCAGTTGCTGACAGAAGCCGCTAACAGCCAGGTCGTCGCCGTGACGCAGGCGATTCGACTGGCGTGGGGGATGCTCGCAGAGCCCACGATCCGCTCCCAGGCCTTGCCCATGCCCAGCTCGTTGCCACCGTCCCCGATGCCTAAACTCTCGATCGCAGGTCGCGTCAGGCTCATCAATTGTTCCAAAGGAGCAACAAAGGTGTCCATGCATCGTCCTCGCATTGTGTAGTAGTGGCCATCGCGTGCAGGGCCCGCCCTCTCTATCGCCAGTACGAATCCCACCTCACAACCCAGGCGTCGTAGGCGACATATTTCCACATCTGTCCATTCTGATTTAGCTGGAAATGTCTCTATTTGGAGCGAGGCAGAGATGTATGGGGAATCTGCAGCAACGGCTGCCTGGATGACGGCAGCATTGCATTGATCGGTCAAGAGTATGCACGTCTTCCCAAGACCAATGCACGCTCGGATAATTGCAAGGGCGCCTGGCGGGCCGTCGGTCTCGGTTGGCGGAGTATGCTCTAGTAGACAGGGAAAGCCAGTGAGAATGGCGATAGGGGAGCTGGCCCGCTGAAGTGCTCTGGCCGCCATTTCAAGCTCTCCCGCCGGCTGAATCAGATCTTTCAAGCCGCGTCCACCCTCATCGTGCTGTACAATAGCCTCCAGTCGATAAATAATTCGAGAGGCCGATGAAACCATAGTTCTGTGGATTGTACACTGCGAATGATACGAGATACGATGGAGGGGAGGTAATACATCTTCGAAATGGTCTGCGACCTACCAACTATCAAGATACGAACACGCTTGAAAAATGCAAGCACATCCAGCTGTGCGCTCCGAAGCGATACAGGGGCAGAGTTCATATGCTACATCAAATGCACCGAAACTAGTCCAGAGGTCTGCGCCGTGGATATTGTCGGAAACCTGGTAATTTGAGCCGTGACGTTGCGGGCATGGGCCGTGACAGGCAGGGGCAGATCTCCTTAAGTCCTGAAGGACCCCGGACACGACGTCTTATTACCATTATATGGCCAGTGTCTTGGCCCAAAAGCAGCCATGACGTATCATACACTTGAAACATGTCATATCATTACACTTTTATGCCGTCAAACTGGAGTGGCTCAATGAATTGGGTGTAGTACCCTGTACGGACCAACAAGAAACGGAATTGGTTGCTTCAGCATTTTCGCATTTTAAGATTCATTTTCCATCTGCACGACAGATCACTCGCAGAAACATTAAAAAGGGTATTGTTTTCATTATCTTACCATTAAATGGAGGCCAACAGTGACTGTGGCCAGAGCGGGACAAATATCCAGGTACGTTCCTGAAGTCATATACGTGTAGCCCTGCTCCTTTGTGAAAAGCCACGTCAATTTTTGGGCCTCCATGTCCGGTACTTGTACACCCGCCTTCTTTCCTTTTGATAGCTCATGCACCCCAAGTGGGCTAGAAAGGGCAGCGGTCTTACATCTTCTCCTGTACTGAAGCGAATACCACACCCCTCGGAGAATCGTGCACCGCGTACCTTAAAACTTGGCCTTTCCATATAGCTTGTTGACACCAGATTCCTAAGTCCCTTAATCTCGCTACGTCCCTTTGCACAGGTTGCGGTCCGCTGCCGTCCCATCAACGCCGACGAGGAAAAGCGGGGATTCGTCCCAATAGTCTCCACAGACACGGAGAGGCGCCAGGTCAAGATCAACTACGGACAAGGACTCAAGAAAATTACCAAAAATTTTAACTACGACCGCGTGTTTGGTCGCTTTGCGACGCAAGAAGATGTCTTCAAGCACACCGTGGCCCCCATGGTAGACGAAGTGCTGGCAGGGTTCTCCTGCACCGCCTTTGCTTACGGGCAGACAGGCACCGGCAAGACCCACACCATGGAAGGAGTCTTGGACAGCCCAAAAGGCTACGGCATCATTCCTCGCGCTATCCTGTCCATGTTCGAGAAGCTAAACGCCTGTGCCGCCGACTTCACGGTGCGTGTCTCCTATCTGGAGATCTATCAGGAGAACTTAGAGGACCTGTTGGAGGCCTCGCCGCACGGCCTTGGCGCAGGCAGCAAAGCTCTGACGGGAGGCACCCACGGTGCGGTAGCAGGCGGGGGGAAGTCCAAAGGCCTCCGCCTGATGGAAGACGTGAAAAAGGGCGTGCAGGTCCTGGGTCTGGAGGATGTCAACTGCAAGGACGCGGCCTCCACGGTTGCCTTGCTGCAGCGGGGCGTCACCAATCGCCAGACCGCCGCGACCCTGTGCAACAAGAATTCGTCCCGCTCCCACTCCGTCTTCACCCTCAAGGTGGTGATCAAGGAGACGAACGGGTCGGGCGAGGAAGAGGTGCGGGCCGGGCAGCTTAACCTGGTGGACCTAGCGGGGTCGGAGTGCATCGGCCGCAGCGGGGCCAAAAACGAGCGGGCTCGCGAGGCTGGGAACATCAATCAATCCCTCCTGACCTTGGGACGCTGCATCACGGCCTTGACCGAGGGTCACCCTCACATCCCCTACCGCGACAGCAAGCTGACCCGACTGCTGCAAGAGTCCCTGGGAGGGCGGGCCAAGACCTGTATCATCGCCACGCTCTCCCCCGTGGCCAGTAATGTGGACGAGACCCTTTCCACGCTCGAGTACGCGCTAAAAGCCAAATCCATCAAGAACAAACCCGAGCTTAATGCCCGGTCAAGCAGTCGCACCCTGATCAAGGAGTATAACTCCGAGATCGAATCTTTGAAGTCCATGCTCATGGCCACGCGGGAGAAGAACGGCGTTTACCTAGCCCCTGCCGAATACGACCAACTCCAGGCCCAACTTCAAGCGCAGGCGGAGAGGATTAAAGAGTCAGAGCAGGCCTTGCGGCAACGCGAGGAGGAGCTGGAGGAGGCGGTAGGAGCGCGCACCGAGCTCCGCCAGCAGGTGGAGTCTATCACCGAGGCCCTGGAGCAGAGCGAGGTCGCCCGGGAAGCGAGTTGTGAAGAGGCCCGACGCCTGTCGAAAGAAGTGGAGAAAACCAAGGCCGAACTTGCCGGTACCCGGGCGGTGGTAGCAGAGCAGGTGCAGACAGAGGAGGCCTTGCGCGGTCAAGGCAGACTGCTGCTCCAATCGCTGGGGCTAGCCCGCGCTGACGTGGAAGGCTTGTTGGCTAAAGTAGAACGAACGGGAGAAATTCTGCGAAAACGTTGCGATGGTGCGGCTGATCTGGGGGCGAGCTGTACAGCATACTTCAATCACTTGCGCGATGGGATCAAGGAAACAGGGGAGAGAGGCTCGAGCGCAGCCTCCGCGATGGAGAAGGCAGTAAAAGATTTGGTCGAGAAAGAAGTGCAAGTGATGGGCGACACTCTCAAGTCTCTATGCGGGGAGGTGGATTCGCTGGTGACGGTGGGGGGAGAAGCCAGCGGGCGCGTTGGTCGAGACATGTGCGCCCGCCTCTCGAAGGAGATCGTGGATGTGTTAGTGCGGGAGTGTCAGGACCAGACTCAGACCATGCTTGAGTGCGCCACCAGGTATGGACAGGTGGCGGAGGACAGAGCGCGCGAGGTTAGCTCTGCGTTTGAGGAAACGACAAATGCGGTTACAGAGACACTTGGGTCGACGCTGAGACGACTCGAAGAAGGTTGTGCTCGCATTCAGAGGGTGACGGCCGCCCATGCAAAATCCGCCGATCAGGTAGAGTCACACCTGAAACAATATGCCGCCAGTCGGCAAACGGAAATTGAAGACGATGCCAAAAATCTCGCTGATTTTATGAATGCGCAGGAAGAAGTGCTGAAAGAGGGCGCTGAAGCCCTCCTCCAGAGCATGCAAGCTGAGTTGACGAATTTTCTGGCCGGTTGCTCTCAAAGCAGGAAAGTCTATACCGATAAGATGGCCATGATGGCGGAGAAACGGAAGGCTGGCGCATTAGAGTTTGCCACGATGACCACAGTGTCTTTGAATGAGATGAAAACAGACCTTGCGCGTGGTTTCGAAGGCGTGCTCTCCGGCACGCTCGATCCCAGCCAATCCCTCCTTCGCGCGTGTGTGAGAAATCTGGACAAGTCGCACACGCCTCATCACGCTCAGGCGCTTGCCGCGGTAGATGCAGAATCCAAACAATTGGTTACAAGACTGGAGACTACCACAGCCGAAGGGGATAGGAAAATGCAAGAAACACTGGCATCTGGTGTGGCTGTTATCAAGAGCATTGAAGCTGAAACTAGCCGAATCGAGGCATTATTGCAGAGCAAAGGAGTGGGTGTCTCTGCGGCGATGGCTGCTGCGGAAAGAGAAGCAGCTGTGAGACTGAAAGGCCAATCCAGTGCATTTACAGAGGCCGTGCGCTCAGCTCTCTCAGATCCCCTTGAGAGCCAGCTAAACTCGCTTCTGTCCCACGTGTCGCAAGCTGAAGGTGCCGTGAGTACGTACACCACGGTAGCCAGTACGCTTGATGGGCCAACAGATAAGACTCCCCAAAAAAGGAAGTATCGCGAACCAGAGACCTTGAGCTCAACCCGTCCGCATGCTGAGATAATGGCTGGCGCACTTTCATCGATGCAGGAAGCAGATTGCAAGGAGAGCGCCAGGGAGGGCAATGAGGAGGAAGAAAAAAGTGTCGGATGCACTTCAAAGCCACTGGTAACAGAGGAAGATGCAGAATTGGAAGACATCGGGGAAGATGATGCAGTGATGAGCATTCCTATCGCAACGACCTGTGCTGGTCCAACGAAAGGAGCCGATGGAGATTACCATGAAGTCACGACTGGAGAGTCATCATTGAAGGAAAATGACGCGTCCCCTCCTAAGAAGAGACGGCTGTCTCCAGATCCACAAGCCATCATAGAGGAGAAGGCTCGAGATACCTTGAAATCTGCAAATCTCACGGCCCAGCCCACAGTTTCTGCTCCAGTACGCAGTAAAACGAGCCGCATCCCTCGACCAGTGAAGCCTCTAGGCTCCAATTCGCGAATGCGCTAGAACGATTTTAAGCTAGCTCACTTGAGCCAACACACCGCGGACAGTCCCATGTAGTCTACGTGGCAACGAGTGACTTAGCGCGGAAAACGGGACACGTGATGCATGACAAGAAATACGTGTAAAGACAGGACCACCCCAACTGAAGCGCAAAGTGACGAAAAGAAAGTAGAATATGCAAGAATCCCATTGGAGATGTGTAGGCCACAGCAATGCTTTGCTTGTACTGTCTTTCCATCACGTTTTAAAGGTTGGTTATGTAGGACTTTACATGGTCCACTCCTAGTGATACATATACACGCGCATGCAAAGCGACTGTACACTCGTTGTAGTAAGTGAGTCGAAAAAGAAGGCTATCTGCGATACAATTTATGTCCTGCAACCTTACCGAGGTAGGCATTTCGTAGATCGGGATCAAATTTCTTCGGCCGTGTCCTCAAGTTGTAGCAGGTACTCGATGGCGCCCTCCAAGGAGGCAAGACAGTATCCTGCCTCTGACATCATCCTTGCAGGATCACCCAGAGCTGCCAGCATATTCTTCAAAGCTAGCAACCGTGAGATTCCACACTGACTCACCACATAGATGAACACGGGTAAAAACTCGTCTGCTCCTAAGTGCAGATCCGCGCCATCCCCATGCTCTCGGCGATGGCAGGCGTGGATTTCCTTGACCGCAGCCACCAGTGCATCTAACTTATCCGAAGGTAGGGTTGTGATCTCCCCACTCAATCGGCGTAGATGACCTACAGCCGCCTCCCACGAACTTATGGAAATGTTTCCCACCGCAATTCCGAAGAAGGACTGGGGTCGAGCTTGGAATATTGCACACTTCTGCGCCAGCCGCTTCTCCTCTTCAATGTTTGTCTCCACCATTACTCGCTCATACAACCGGAGCCGCAGAGGGAGGAAGGTCTCTGCCTCCAACACACGTCTGATCTCTGCCAGACAGAACCGGTCCACCTCTGCCTCCCCCACCTCCCCGCTTCCACTCGCCATGCTAGGAGACGTCAAGGTGGTGCGCGCCATGTCCCGCAAACTGCCACCGAAAGGCACCGTGTCCAGAAGCTGTCGGGAGCTTCGCCCCAGAAAGTCAGAGTAGGCCCTGAGGAGGTCCGTCTCCTGCACGTCGCACTCATTCGCCCGTTTCACAAAAGCCTCCAACTTGGCCTGCATGCTCTCCCCGCCACCCCCTCCGTCGTTGATCTTGATCCCTTTTCGAATGCCCTCCCAGGTACATACCTGAATTTGTCGCCGCAGACGTCTTTGCGGATCCCCTTTGCCGACGGTATGCGCCATCGTTGTTAGCTCATCCACGCGCTCTGTGGCGCCCAAGAAGTCCTGAAGAACCTTCGCAACCTCATAATCTGTCTCCTGCGACGGCACGACCGGCCTCGCAGCCGCTCCCAAGGGCGAGGGAGGAGAGGAGGAGACCATGGAGTGAGAACTCGAAACTCCCGTCAGCCGCCGTAAGTACTCTTCGAGCCGTGCTTGCTTCTCCAAGCTGGGAGGGTTTGTCTCACTCTTGTGTCGCTTAAGCGGGAATTTGACGCCATCAATCCCCAAACTACCGGGGCGCATCGCGGACACAGCCTCATGTAACGCCAACATTTCCGAAGGGCCTTTGCGGACGCGCCACTCCTCCCCGCTCTCCAGGTCCAGTACCCACAAAACGAATTGATACGTCTCCGAGACCCTCTTCCCCGTCTTTCCCCCGCGCCCCTCACCGAGGTGGCTTTGCCCACCGGCAGCGCGCCTCAGCCATCCTGTGGGCATGACGCCGGCCGAGGCACTGCGTGTGCGCTTGGTTGTAGGCCGGGCCGGACTAACAGAGCCAGAAAATGTATGCGCGATAGTCTGCTTCCGAGCGGATCCAAAGAGAAGTGTCGCGGGGGAGAGGGGGGGAGGAGAGGGGGGAGACGTAGGACCGGGGGGGGTCGGCTCAACGCCTAGTATGCGCACAAGGAGGGCTTTGCGCAAGCCGGTGATGTCGAGGCCGAGCCGGTGGGCAGACTGTACCAGCAGGATATCCTCCCCGTCCGGCGCGTCCAAGTGCTCCTGCTCCTGGGCTTTGGCGAGCGTGGGGGAAAGGTGGACAGGGACGTACTCGGAGAGGGTGCTCCGGGGGGTCAAGCCTGTGGCCAACTTGACTCGAATCGAGTCCAGCGAGAGAATACCAGTGCCCCTTGCGCTAGCCGTGACGGGAGCCTTGCTGCCGGTGCTGCGAGGGGTGGCTCGAAAAGGCAGGCCCGGCATGGACAGGCGCCGCCTGGTCGTGTGCCGCGGGGTGCTCCTGGGCGTGGCCGCACGGGAAGAGGGCGTGTGTACAAGCGTGGGCGAGAAGAGGAAGAGCAGGTCTTCGGGGGGGGGATCCGAGGTGGACGTGGGGGTGGAAGGG
>Ga0102934_1000081_pt1 | contig 48687 bp, 42 predicted proteins | sample SalPonR2_A_D1_MG_FD_78175 | JGI IMG/M metagenome (GOLD analysis project Ga0102934, IMG submission 78175) | Salt pond soil microbial communities from South San Francisco under conditions of wetland restoration - Salt Pond MetaG R2_A_D1_MG | ecosystem: Environmental > Aquatic > Marine > Intertidal... | reverse complement strand
TTATCAAATAATTTCTTAATCTTTTCTTTTAAATTATTTTCTTTTAAATAATACCAAAAAGCATTGGCTGTTAAAGCAAAACCATTGGGAACATTAACCCCCTTTGGAGTTAAATTAGAATACATTTCTCCCAAAGATGCATTCTTGCCCCCTACAATTAAAGTATCATCTGTAGATATTTCCTTAAACCATAAAATATTTTTTTGAGATTTTTCCATAATATTTTTAAATTAAAATTATTCTTTTAATGCTTTTAAAGCTAAAGCTACTTTGTATGGAGACAAAAAGCAAGGCACCTTGCCCTTTTTTAAAATTTCTACCCCTTTTTTGGTTTCTTGCCCGCCAATAAATCCAACTACAATTGTTTTTTTAGGGAATTCTTTTTTCAAAGAAACTATCATTTTGGCATTTTCTTTAATATTGGTCATCATCTGAGGAGTTTGAAGAATGGCTAAAGCATCTGACTCATTTAACATAATACGGCATGATTTTTCATAGGTCTTAGTTAAAGCATCTCCTAAAATATCTAAAGGGTTTTTAATATTAGCAGCCTTATTTAAAAAACCATTAAGCTTTCTTTTTGATTCAGGGCTAATTTTAGAAAAACTTAATCCCATTTTAGAAAACCAGTCTGATAATAAGACAGCTACGGCTCCCCCATTAGTAACTAAACCAACTCCTCCCCTGAACTTAGGAGAAAAAGCTAAAGCCTCGGCAACAACAAAAAGATCATCAACCCTATCTACCTCAAAAACACCCGCCTTTTTAAAACCAGCTGAGTAAATTTCAGGCTTGCCTGCTAAAGAACCAGTATGGGAACTAGCTGCTTTTGAGCCTTCTTTGGTCTTGCCACCCTTTAAAACAACAATCGGAGTTTTAATTTTTTTAGCTTTTTTAATAAATCTACGACCGTTTTTTAAGCTTTCTAAATAAATTGCTATTGATTTAGTATTTTTATCATTATCAAGATATTCTAAAAAATCTGGTGTCCCTAAATCAACTCCATTACCATAAGAAACTAAATGAGAAAAACCATATCCCTTTAAAAGTGATTGATCTATAACTGAATCTATTAAAGCCCCAGATTGAGAGATAAATGCCACCTCCCCTTTTAAAGGCTCAAATGGTGCAAAAGAGCCATTAAAAATACTAGGTGTTATTACCCCTAAGCTATTAGGCCCTATAAAATTAATATTCGATTTCTTAAAAATATTTTTAAGCCTTTCTTGCTTTTCTATCTCCCCAACCTCAGCAAAGCCAGCTGAAATTATAATTACCCCTTTTGTCCCCTTTTTTGAAATATCTTTGGCAACCTTTAAGACCACCTTAGCTGGTACGGCTACAATTACAAGATCAATCTCTTCTTTAATTTCAGTAAAACTATTAAAACATTTTTTGCCTAAAATATTATTATGATTAGGATTAATAAAATAAGATCTTGTTTGGCTATTTAATAAATTTAAACTAAGGGCCCTTCCCACAGAAGCCTTTTTATTTGTAGCCCCAATTAAAGCGCAAGTTTTTGGTTTAAAAAAATGTTTCATATTAATAATTTAAAATCAACCACCAAAGACTCTTTTTGGTTTGCTATTATAGGATTAAAATCAATCTCCTTTATTGTTTTTTCTTTCATAGAAAGATTTGAAATATTTACAATAATTTCTGCCAATTTTTTAATATTTATTTTCTCAGTATTTCTATAACCTTTTAAAATTTTCTTAGCCTTAATCGAATTAATCATTTTTTTAGCTTCTGATAAATTTATAGGTGCTATTGACCAGCTTACATCCTTTAAAATTTCTACAAATATCCCCCCCATACCAAAAAGCAAGGCTGGGCCAAATACCTTGTCTCTTTTCATCCCAGAAACAAATTCAAGCCCTTTAATTTGTTCTTGAATTAAAATAACGCCTTTTTTCAAGGCATTATTTCTTTTAATTATGTTAAATTTTTCTCTTAAATCATTTTCGTTTTGAATATCTTTAAAAACTAAACCCTTTTCAGTTCGATGAAGTAAATTAGGAGAAAAAGCCTTTAAAACAAAGGGAAATTGTTTTGTTTTTCGTAAACCTTTTAAATCTTTTTCAGATTTAATTTTCCTTGTCCATGGTATAGGAATATTATATTTTTCTAAAAGCTCTATTGTTTTATCAAATTCTAAAAGTTTCATTAAAAAATTTAAAACTTTATCTTATTTACAAACTTTTTAAGTCCTGGTATTTGCCACCTTTCTCCAAAAATAGCTTGAATAAATCCAAAAATAGAGATTAGAATACAAACAAGCCAACCAAGGGCACCAATAATCCAACCTATAAAGGGAATAATCCAAACAAGGGTAAAAATTACTTCTAAGATAAAAACGCTCATCCCCTGTTTAGCGTGAAATTTAATAAATTCATTTTTTACCTTAATAAAAAATGGCAAAAAACACAAAACACCAACATAAGATAAGGCTGATAAAACTAAGGCAAATAAGTTTTTTGTTTTCATGGAATATTTTTTTAACAACTAATTTATATTCTTATTATAATACAACCTTCTTTAAAAAACAACTACAATAGGCTTTTTGCCTAGCTTGGAAAGCAAAAAGTCGCCAAATCTTTTTTTAATTTGTTCTCTTCCCTTTTTATTAGTACCGTACTTTTTCATTAATCTCTTAGCTTTTTTACTGGCTGCTTTTATAATTCTATCTTCTACAAAAAGCCCTAAAAATAAAACTTCTACATTTTTAGACTCTTGTTGGCTTAATATACAAATACCAGATTCTGCCAATTCTCTTCTTTCCTTAATAATATTTCTTTTCAATTTTTTAACCTTTCCTCCTGATACAATAAGTGGGGTTAGCTTTTTTTTATCTAAAAATGTTACCTTATTTTGAGACATTTCTATAGTATCACCATTATTCAATAAAAAGCAATTTTTTTCTTTAACACCAGACTCTTTAGCAAGTTTAATATGTTCGACCTGCATGCGATTTCCCCCCTCAATGGGTATAAAAAACTTAGGCCTAATAAGATCTAGCATTTCTCTTAAGCCTTCTTTACAAGCGTGACCAGAACTATGAACACCAGCTCCTAAAACTGGTTTATAAATAATTTCTGCGCCTTGGTCTATTAAGCGATCCATAACTTTATGAATTGAAAGCTCATTCCCTGGTATAGCAGAGGATGAAAATACTATAGTATCATCGGGCTTAACCTTGATATCACTATGTTCTCGATTGGCAACCCTGGTCATTGTAGAATTTGGTTCACCTTGAGTACCAGAAGCTATAATAAGAATATTTTTATCAGGATAACTATGAATCGATTTTAAATCAATAATTAAATCATCAGGAATATCAAAATAATTAAGCTCTTTAACTAATCTCACCATTTTAACAATAGAAAATCCAGCAATAGCAACTTTGCGATTATTTTTCTTACAAATATCAAGAACCTGATGTATTCGACTTACAAGGGTAGAAAAACTAGTAAAGATAACTCTTGCCTTGGCATTGACTATAATTTTTTCAATAGTTTCTCCCACTTTCTTCTCTGGTAGAGTTCGACCTGGTACTATAGCATTGGTACTATCTGACATAAGGGCTAAAACTTTTTCATTGCCTACTTTTTTAAGAAAGCTCTTATCAACTACTGGCTGATCAGTGGGATCATCATCAAACTTCCAATCTCCAGTATGCACCAATGTTCCAATGGGCGTTTTAATAACAAACCCCACACTTTCAGGAATGTTATGAACAACATTAAAGGGGGTTATTGCGAAATTACTCCCTAATCTAAACTTTTGCTTTGGGCTAATTTTAAAAAACTTTGCCCCAAAAACATTTTCATCTTTTAGCCTCTCTCTTAACAAAGCTATTGTTAGATCGGTTGCATAAATTGGTGGTTTACCAAGTCTTTCCCAAAGATAAGGCACTCCGCCAATATGGTCTAAATGTCCATGTGTTATAAGTAAGGCCTTAATCTTTTTTTTGTTTTTTTCTAAATAATCAATCGATGGCAAAAGCCATTTAACTCCTGGTAACTCAAACGAAGGAAAGCCGACCCCTAGGTCAACTACAATAATATCATTACTATACTCTATAGCAATACAATTTTTGCCAACTTCTTCTAAGCCACCAAGTGGTATAATTTTAATCGTTTTTTTCATATTATATATTTTTTAAGTTAATAATTTATCTTCTTATCATAAATTGCCCAAATTCTTTTTGGGGCTTTTCCCATATTATGTCCAGGTCTTTAACAGTGGCCATTTCTGGCCCCTCCTTGCACCAAGCAATAAAGCGTTTTAATTCTTCTTCCCTGCCTTGAGCTAAAACCTCAACTGTCCCATCTTTTTTATTTTTAACAAAGCCTACAATGTTTAATTCAGTTGCCTTTTTTCTAGTATAATATCTAAAAGAAACACCTTGAACAATGCCCTTTATGATAAGATGAGCTTGTTTCATAAAAATTTAATTTACCTTTTTATTTAAAGTAAATAACGTAATTTCAGGCCTGGCATTAAATCGAACTGGTAATTGGGTAGTAGAAACACCAGGATTAATATAAATTGGCAAAGAGTTAATTTTATACATGCCAGAAAGATATTTTCCTTTATAAATATTAGGAACCCAAAAAGCAGGAATAAAAGGAATTTTTACCTGTCCCCCATGGGTATGGCCGGTTAAAATAATATCTACGTCTTCAGTGGTTATTTTATCCTTGATTTCTAAACAATGAGATAAAAAAATATTAGGATCAGAATTATGAATGCCCTTAAACGCTTTTTCAATATCATCATGACCAGTTCTGGGATCATCAACCCCTATAATATTAAGAAATCCATCCCTTTTTTTAATCTTTAAATTTTCATTTATTAAAAGATTAATGCCTAGCGACCTAAGAGCGTCCCCAAGAACATGGTTATTAACATGTTTATTTGCATGAATATGGTTCCCAAAAATAACAAATATGTTTTGGGAATCATAAAATCCTGTTAATTTTTGAAAAAATTTGTAACAAGGCTTAATAGATTGTGTTGTATGATCTACCAAATCCCCTGTTATAACTATATAGTCAGAATTTATTTTCTTAATTAATCCCAAAACCTTTTTTTCAATTTTGCCAAATGATTTAATATGAGTATCACTAATTTGTAAAATTGTTTCTCCTTGAAAACTTTTGGGAAGATTTTTCAAATATATTGGTATTTTTTTAATTTTAATATTATATGGTTCAACAAGGAAGGAATAAAAGCACAAAGCTATAATAATTAAAATTAATATATATAAAAACATGAAATAATTATCTTATTTATTAGAATTATACAAGATTTAAAAATAAAAACAAGCTGATCATAACATTGGCTTTGTTATAAAAAAATAATGCTATTGTCTTAATATTGGCAACCAAAACTTAAAAAAGTTAACATTATATTAAGAAATAAAATACAAACAACCCCTTTTAACTAAGATATGTATTAAAAAGACCTAATCAAAAGACCCCTTAAAATAAAAGGAGTCTTTTTCTAAAAACAAAACCCTAAGTAATATTTGGATCCTTGCCATAATATGGCAAGGCCATATGAAAAGTACCTTTATTATAATCTTTTTTTATTGCTTTTAAAAAAAGGTCTTTATTTTCCTTGTCACCCTTATTATTAGATACGCCCAAAACAGGAATTTTTTCAAGCCAACCAATAGTATTTACAACAGACAAGGCTTTTCTAATTGCACTAAAGCGCCCTGGCCCATTAACAACAACTATTGTCTCAATATCGCCTAAAACAGATCCATTATCAAGTAAAATTTCCTTTATTCCCTTTAACAACTTAGCTCCAGCCCTTTTTTCCTTAAAAAGAAATCTTTCTTTTATAAGCTTTTTTTGATTATCAAATAAAGCCAAATAGACTTTTTCTTTTATTAGGTTATTTAAAAATAAATACATAAGTTTACATTAATTTATATTTTTATTATAATATTAACACAAAATAAAGCAATCATTATATTAATTTTAAAAAATATGCCTTTAATAAATTTCTCTCAATTTAACATAAAGGGGAAAGATTCTAATACTTTTTCTAGAGTTCACATCAGCACCCCTCAAAAAACATTAAAAAGTTTTGGCCAATTAGCCATTGTTGCCTTTATAGAGTCGCCTGAGGAAAAAGAAATAAAAGATCAGGTAAAAACAAAAATACAAGATTTAATTGACTTAGCAGTTAATAATCTTTATAGCAAAAGTCAAGATAATCTAAGTCAAGAACAAAACTTTGAAAAATTATTACAACAATTAAACAACTGGCTCCAAGCTGAAAAAGAATTTTTTAATAAAATTAAAGATTTAAACTTAACTATTATTAATACCTACCAAAAAAATATTTTTCTTAGTCAAATAGGAAACATTGGGGTTTATTTTAAATCTAACAATGATTTAACAGAAATATCTCAAAGAAATAAAAAAATAAAATTCTCTAATGTAATTAGCGGTGCCTTAGAAAAAGAAAACAATCTCTTAGTTACCTCTAAAAACCTTTTTGATTACTTTTCTGATAAAAAAATTATTCAGCTTTTTAATAACCAAAAGACAAAAGAAATAATCCAAAACATTAAAAATCTTTTACCAGAGACTTCTGAAAACGAAAATATTACTGGAATTATTATGGATAGGGATGAAAAACAAAAATCTGAAAAAGAAACCAATCACAAGGAAATGCCTATCCAAAAAACCGAAAAGCAGGTTAAAGAAAAAGAAGAAAAAAACAATCAAGACATTAAAGAGGAAAAAGATAATAAAGTGAAAAAAGAAGAAAAAAAAGAAGAGAAAGAAACAGAAAAAGAACATCCCACAAAACAAGAAAAAATTGAAAAGCCCTCCCCTAAAAAAATAAAACCAAGCCAAAAAAAGTCTTTTCAAAATAAAATAAAAACCAGTAAAATAAAAGATATGCCTAAAATAAACATAAAAAAAACTAAAAAACCACATTTTATTGCTTTAATAGTAATTATAATTTGCGCTGTTCTTTTTATGGCAAGCATTATTGTCTTAAGTAATAAAAAAGCAAAACAGGCAGAACAAGAAAAATACAACACCCTTATAGAGCAAATAGAAAGCAAAAAATCAGAATTAACAGCTGCCTTAATTTCAGAAGATCAAGCTGCAACAGGAACATTAGAAGAAATGAGGTCATTATTAAAAGAGCTGCCCACTAACACAAAAGAGCAAAAAGATGCCTATAATACTTATTTATCAAGCTATAAAAATGCTTATTATCGAATCCATGATATAACCCCTATTGAATCCCCTAAACTTGTCTTTGAAGTATCGAGCTTAAGTGAAAATGCAAAAGCAGGAGATTTGGCAAAAATTGGTAATAACCTTTATGTTCTAAATTCTAATAACAATAATATTTATCGTTATAATACCAAAAACCAACAAAGCCTTACAATAAATAGCTCTTCTACAAATGTCGGGCTTCTTACGGAAATATCTAAAATGGACAACGATAACTTAATAGGTTTTACTGGTAACAAGGTAGCTACCTTTAATATAGTTGATAATATTTTAGAGCCCTTAACCTTAGAAACCGAGCATCAACAAAATATTGAAAAAATCATTGCCTATAATAATAAAATATATACCTTAGAGCCCTTAAATAATCAAATTTATAAATATTCTAAATCAATAGATAGCTTTAGCAAAGAAACACCTTGGATTAAAGATAGTACTAATATTGAAAATGGTTATGATTTCACTATTGATGGATCTATTTATGTTCTCTTAAAAGCAGGTAATATTATAAAGCTTTATACTGGAGAGAAAGCAGACTTTAATAACCCCCAATTTAGCCCCCCCATATCACTTCAAGCCAAAATTAAAACTAATTATGACATGAGCTATATTTATATTCTTGACCCTCCAAGTAAACGCTTAATAAAACTTTCCAAACAAGGCAATATTATAGAGCAATATGCTAGTCATAATTTTGGTGAAATAAAAGATTTTGTTATTTCAGATAACGAAAATACGGTCTGGATACTTTCTGACGACAAGATATATGAGATTGAAATCTAAGGCCCTCCTAACTAGATAGTTCTAAAATAAAAAAATAATATAAAAAGTCTACGGAAAAACTGCAACCGTAGACTTTTATTTTGTGACTTTAATTTAAAATGCTATTTTAAAGTTACTTTAGCACCAGCCTCTTCAAGCTTTTTCTTCATTTTTTCAGCATCTTCTTTTGGTACTTGATTCTTAACAACCTTAGGAGCATTGTCAGCCATTTCTTTAGCTTCTTTTAAGCCAATTGAAACAAATTCCCTAATTCCCTTAATAACAGAAATTTTATTAGAACCAGTTTCAGTTAACTCTACATCATAAGCTGACTTTTCCTCTTCTTCTTTCTTTTCTGCGCCACCACCTTGAGCTGGAGCTGCTGCTGCAACAGGTTGAGCAGAAACGCCAAACTTCTTTTCAAGGACTTTGACCAATTCTGACAAATCAATAACACTCATTTCTTCGATTTTTTCTACAAGGTCCTTAAATTTTTTAGGAACTTTGACTTCTTCTTCATCCTTTTCTTCCTTTTTAGAATCTTTTTCCTTTTTTTCTTCCTTTTTTTCTTCCTTTTTTTCTACTTTTTTGTCTTCTTTTTTAGAGTCCTCTTCTTTTTTTTCTTCCTTTTTTTCTTCCTTTTTAGAGTCCTCTTCTTTTTTGTTTTCTTTTTGTTCTTTAGTCATAAATACTTATATTAATTAATTGATTTAAAAATTAAGACTTTTTATTATCTCTAATATTAGATAAAGCACAAACTAGATTACTCATGTTGCCATTTAAAGCATACACAAAGTTATTAACCGGTGCTTTTATGGTTAATACTAACTTGGTTAAAAGCTCTTTGTAGGTTGGTAATTTAGCCAATTCTTTAACAGTTTCAGCTTTAATAAAGTTTTTTTCAAAAATACCACCTTGAGGCTCAAGATTACCATGTTCTTTTTGAAATTCACTTATAACTCTTGCTGGTTCAATAGGTCTTTCATAGCCAAATACTAAACCGGCTCCACCTTTAATGTTATCAGCCCAAGACTCATCAAACTCTGTATTTTTAAGGGCTATTTTTAAAAGAGATTTTTTAGCAACAAGATACTTACAACCTGCCTTTTTGGTCATTTCCCTAAAAGTTTCTGCGTCTGAAACATTAAGGCCATAATAATCTACAAACATGGTTGAACTTGAGTTTTGAAACTCATTTTCTAATTCTTCTACAATTTGTTTTTTTTGTTGTTTTGTTTTAGACATAAAAAAATATCTGCTAGTTAAGACCGCAGACTTTAATTAAATTAAAGTTTTTATTTTTGACCTCGGTAGGATATTTAAGCTATTAATAGCACCCACTGTCTGCGGTTATAATTAATTTTAACAAGAAAGAATTTAATGTCAATAACCTTATCCACAATTATCTAATTAACCTATAATCGTAGCTATACATTCTTTGGCCTGAATACATTTTTTAATATTTTCGAAATCATTTCCCTTTAAAACAACTACCCTCATGTTATGTTCTTCTGCTTTTTTGCAAGCTATTGGACCAAAAGGAGTTGAAAGACCTGGCTCCCAACTTCCCCCTATTATATCTTTAAAAGCTGGCCAAGATAACCTTTCAAAAGCTTTTGCATTGGGAAATTTATGAGGATCTTTTTTATAGACCCTATCAACATCTGTTAGATTATAAACTATTTTTTGTTTAGCTTTTAAAGCCCATAAAACAGTGTTTAGATCTGTAGAATTGCCTGGCTTCCAGCCAGAGGCTATTATAATCTCCCCTTTATTGGGTAAATTTTCAGGATTTTGAAGAACCTCCCCGTAAACCCTAGAGCCTAAAAATAATTTAACCAACTCAGCATTTAATTGAGTGGAAATAATACCTAAATTATCTAAATCTTTTTGGCTAACACCGGAAAGATCTTTGCTGGCTTTAATATAATCACGACTAGTTTTACCTCCACCTACTACTAATATTATTTTTTCAATAAAGTCTAAAGCCAAAATAGAAAATAATCCTTTTCTTAATTCATTTAAAAAAGAGATATTTATTCCCTTGTTAGGGACTACTAAGGAGCCCCCTAAAGAAAAAACTAATATTTTACCGGGTTTTTTTAGTTTCATAAAATTTATCTAGCTACCCAAATTTCAGGCGTTTTTTCTGATTCACAGGCTCTAATGGTAATAATTCCGTTTTGACTTTTTTCTAATGTATAGCCAGTCATAGACTTTGACCAATTACCTTTTCCATTAGGACTTATTGGCAACTCTTCAAGATAACCTTCACTAACCAAACCTGACAAATTAAGACAATATTCACCTGAGGCGGTTTCTTTTGCTACATTACTTGCACAATAATCATTTTGATTATCACAATCATTGCTTGAGCCATCAGTGATCATATAAATTTTTCCAGCTTTCATATTTTCAACTCTTGGTAAATAAGCTCCCCCATTATCAATTCTGTCCACCTTAATTGAATTCAAAATTTTATTAACATCAGTCCATCTTTTAGCATTTCTACTTTCTCTAAATTTGGCAATTGGATCAACAGCTATAAAAATAATTGCTGCTATTATTGCTATAACCGCGATAACAATTAAAAACTCAATAAACGTAAAGCTTTTTTTCTTCATAAGTTTAATGTTATATTTATTTTTTAAAAATATTAAATAGGACCTATTACATTTTTTCAATAGTTTCTATCCCCAATATATCTAAACCAGACTTTAATGCAATTGAAACAGCCAAGATAATAAATAGCCTTAATCTTTCTAATTCTTTATCTTCCTGAATCACCTTTTTTTTATGATAAAATTCATTAAATTCATGAGCTAAACCTAAAAGATAGGTGGCAATATAGGTTGGATTTAATTCTTTTTTAGATTTTTTTAAAATATTAGGAAAATCAAAAATTATTTTAAGAGTTTCTTTTTCTGCCCTCCCTATTCTAGACCAATTAACTTGAGCTATTTTTTTGGTTTCAACTTTTAAATGGCTCTTTTTTAAAATAGATTTAATTCGAGCATAAGTATATAAAAGATAAGGACCAGTATCCCCTTCAAAAGATAAAGATTCTTTAGGTTTAAAAGTAAATCTTTGCTTTGGGGTAAACTTTAAAAGATAAAACTTTATAGCAGACAAAGCAATTTTTTTTGCTCTTTTGTCTATTTCCTTTTTAATTACATTTTTATCTCTTTTTTCTATTTCCTTTTTAGCAAGGTTGGTCATTTCATTTATTAGCTCATCTGCTTCAACAACCTTGCCTTTTCTAGATTTCATCTTTCCTTCTGGCAAATCAATCATTCCATAAGAAAGATGAAATAAATCTTTAGCTTTAAAAAGCCCGAATTTTTCTAAAATCCTAAAAAGAACCTTAAAATGATATTCTTGTCCCGAACCAACTACATACATTGATAAATCAGGCTTAAAATCTTGCTGCTTTTTTTTAGCCAAGGCAAGATCATAGCTAATATAAACGCTGGTGCCATCTGGCCTTAAAAGAACCTTTTTATCAAGATTATAATCAGTTAAATCAATTTCTATTGCTTTATCTTCTCGCTTATAACAAAGTCCTTTTTTTAAAGCATTTTGAATAATTTGTTTTCCTTGTTTGTAAATTTCACTCTCCCAGTACCACTTATCAAATGAAACCCCAATTTCATTATAGGTTTCTTTAAGCCCCTTTAAGGTCCATTTTCTCATTTTTTGCCATAGTTTAATAGTTTCCTTATCACCCTTTTCCCATTTAATAAGCATTTCTTGGGCTTGTTTTAAAAGTTCAGGTTCTTTTTCTGCTTTTTTATCAAACAAAACATAATAATCGCCTACAAAATGATCAGGTTTAATATCCTGATCCTGGGGCGACTCATTATTGCCCCATTTTTTATAAGCCAGCATTGATTTACAAATATGTATTCCCCTATCATTAATAGCATTAATTTTTATGGCCTTAAACCCCAATTTTTCAAAAATTTTACTCATTGACCAACCTAAAAAATTATTACGCAAATGGCCTAGATGTTGAGGCTTATTTGTGTTAGGAGAAGAAAATTCAATTAAAACTTTTTTTTCTTGATCTTTTTGTTTTCCAAAATCGTCTTGTTTTTTTAAAACATCTTTAACTATTTTTTGAAAAGATTCTTTGGATAAAAATATGTTAATATATGCCCCCTTATTTTCTATACTTTCAACTAAGTCTTCTTTTTTAAAATTTTTAACTATTTTTTCAGCTATTTGAACAGGGTTTTTTTGGAGTATTTTAGCAGCCCTAAAACAAGAAACACAAATATCACCCATGTCTTTTTCAGGTGGTAAATCCACATTAAAAATAAAATCAGAAGGTAAGCCTCCGGCCTTCTGAAGTTTATTAGAAATATTTTTTTTAATATTTGAAATTATCATTTCAAAAATAATTAATTGTCGCAAATAATATATTCAGCTAAATCTTTCATCCTGCAAGAATAACCATATTCATTATCATACCAAGCAAAAATTTTTACCACATTATCAGAAACAAGAGTGAAATCAAGATCTACAATAGCAGAATGAGAATCTTTAATATAATCACTAGAAACTAAAGATTCTTTACTAACCCCTAAGATACCTTTTAGTTCAGTTTGAGATTTTTCCTTAAAAACATTATTTATTTCCTGAATTGTGGCATTTTTTTCCAAATTAACAACCAAATCTACCAAAGAAACAAGAGGGGTTGGAACTCTTATAGCCTTACCATATAATTTGCCTTTTAATTCTGGAATTACCTCCACCACAGACTGAGAAGCTCCAGTTGTAGTAGGAACCATATTTAGGGCAGCTGCCCTAGCTCTTCTCAGGTCTTTGTGGGGACTATCAAGTAAATTCTGGCTTGTAGTATAAGAATGGACTGTAGTAAAAAAGCTTTTTTTAATTCCAAAACTATCATTTAAGACCTTAACAACAGGGGCCAAGCAATTGGTAGTACAAGAACAATTAGAAACTATATCTTCCCCATTATAATCATTTTCATTAACCCCCATTACAATAGATTTTATTCCCTTAGATTTAGGAGGGGCAGATATAATAACCTTTTTAGCTCCTGCTTGAATATGCTTAATAACATCTTCTTTTTTCCTAAAAACCCCAGTAGACTCAAAAACTAAATCAATTTTAAGCTCTGACCAAGGTAAATTTTTTGGATTTTTTTCTGAAAATACAGGAATTTTTTTGTCCCCTATGATAAGATTTTTTTTATCAAACTTAACACTTTTGGGAAATCTACCATAAACAGAATCATAATTTAAAAGATGGGCTAAGGTTTTTATGTCAGTTAAATCATTAATAGCAGCTATTTCAAGCCTTTTAGAATCTAATAATGCCCTAAAAGTCCCCCTTCCTATTCTTCCAAATCCATTAATTGCTATTTTTTTCATAATATTAAATTAAAAATTATTTAATAGTTTTTCCAATTTCATAACCAAATTGATAAGCTGCAGAGGGGCCATTTCCTGTTATAATATTGCCATCTACAACCACGGGTTTATCTACAAACTCAGCCTTTTTTTGTCTTAAAAATTCAATTGTAGAATTATCTACACTACTAGACCAAACTGTAGCTTTTTTATTTTTTAAAACCCCAGCTTGAGCTAAAATAGTTGGGGCAATACAAATTGCTCCCAAGATTTTTTTAGAATCATTTGCTTTAACTATAATATCAAGAGCTTTTTTATTTGTTTTATAAATTTCTGCTCCAGGCCCACCTATAAAAACTATCGCCTCAAAATTATCTACCTTAATATCCTCTAAGGTTAAATCTATATTTAATTCTTTGCCAAATTTTCCCTTAGCTTTTAACTTAGTAGAAGCAACTTTTGTTTTAAAGCCCTGCTCTAAAAGAGCTTTTTTAGTATCGGAATATTCTTTGTCTTGAAACCCAGTTGGGGCAACTATTAAAAGCACTTTTTTTTCTGGTGTCATAGAAATATTTGGATTAGCAATTTGCTTAGAACAACCTGTTAAAAATAAACTTAAAATACAAGCTATTAAAAAAATATCCTTTAGTTTGGGCATAAAAAATTTATTTAATATCTTTTAGGTCAACCTCAATTCCCATTTCACTTTTACCATTTTTCTTTTTAATGATAATCTTACCCTTTAAAAGCCTCCAATCTACAACCGTTCCATTACCCTTGGCGGTTTTTACCTTGCTACCCAGTGGAGGAAATTTTTTAACCAAATCCTCATAAGCTTCTTTTTCATATAAAAGACAACATTTAAGGCGGCCGCAAAGTCCGGTTAATCTTTCTGGACCTCGATGAGATAATCTTTGAACCTTAATAGCATCGGTTGTAACACTTTTAATATCATCAAGAAACTCGGCACAACAAACAGTTCTTCCGCAGGGCCCCACTCCTCCCATAGCTTTTGCTACCTGTCTTACTCCTACCTGATGCATTCTTATTGATTTATGAAAAACACCAGCTAATCGTTTAACTGCTTTTCTAAAATCAATCCTTTTTGGAGCAGTAAAAGCAAAGGTAAGTCTTCCCCCGTCAAAAGATAAAAGGGTATCAATTATTTTCATTGAAAGATCATAGCTATCTACAATTTTTTGACATTTTTTAGTAGCTTTTTTTTTAAATTCAGGCCTATTTTTTTCATTATAAGACTCAATGTCTTCTTTGCTAGCCTTTTTCAAAATAAAACCTTCTGCTTCTTTACTTTCAATTTCTTCTATTTTAGAAATTGTCCCAAGATCTATACCTAGGCTCGTTCTAACTATAACCTTATCACCTGGATTAAAATCATCTAAGCTCAAAGAATGACCACCCCTTTTTTTGGCGACTTTAATAGGTTGACTATCCCAAGCTGCTATTTTTATAAAAGCTACAATCATAATTCAAATCTAGTGAATTCTTTAATTTTAATGTTTTCACCAATAGAAGATATTTTCCTTTTTAATAATTCTTTTATTGTAATATCACCATCTTTTATAAAGTCCTGCCTTAAAAGACAGTTTTCATTATAAAACTTTTCAAGCTTTCCATTTATAATTTTCTCCATAATATCTTTTGGCTTATCTTCTTTTATTTCATTTTTATAAATTTCTTTTTCCTTTTCTTTAATTTCTTCTGAAACCTCTTCAGCATTTAACCATTTAGGATTTCTTGCTGCCACCTGCATAGCTAAATCATGGGCTAGCTGTTTAAACTCATCTGTTTTAGCAACAAAATCTGTTTCACAAACTACTTTTACTAAAACCCCGATTTTACCATTAGCGTGAACATAGCTTCCTATTCTTCCCTCATTGGTAGCTCTAGATTTTTTAGATTCTACTATCTTTTGGCCCTTTTTTCTTAAAATTTCTAAGGCCTTATTAATATCACCATTTGATTCTTTTAAGGCTTTTTGGCAATTAAGTACACCAACGCCTGTTTTTTCTCTAAGTTTTTTAATATTTTCTTGCTTCATAATTATCTATTTTATTCTGGTTATTATAAATAATTTACTTTTGAATTGCCTTTAAAACAGATTCAGTTATGACCTCTAATGTTTTAGAAGAATCATTATTACAAGGTATAGGATAATCAACCCGATTAGGATTTTCATCTGTATTAATAAGAGCAATCACGGGAATGTTTTCTTTTTTTGCTTCTTCTAGAGCAATATCTTCGTCAACAGTATCAATTATATACAAGGCTTTGGGTGCTTCTTTTATGTTTCTAATACCGCCAACTAAACCCTCTAGCTTATTAAGCTCTTTTTCAAAATCAACCTGCTCTTTTTTGGTATATTTATCCCATTCTCCAGCTTTTTTTTCTTTTCTCATGGAATTAAACTTTTCAATTAACTTTTTTACTGTTTTAAAATTGGTAATCATACCCCCAAGCCACCTTTTATTAACATATGGAAGACCAAATTCTTCTCCATATTTTTTTACAATATCATTGGCACCAGGCTTTGTTCCAACCAAAAGAATGTTTTTACTTTCTTTGGTGGCTTTTTTAAGAAAATCACGAGCTTCTTTTAAGCATTGCCTGGTTTTGGTTAAATCAATAATGTGAAGAGTGTTTTTTTTGCCTGAAATAAATTTACTCATTTCAGGAAAGCGACGATAGGTTTCATGACCCAAATGAGCACCCTTCTTGGTTAATTCAATTAATGATGGAATATTTGTCATATTTTTTTAAGATTAATTTTTTATTTACTTTATTATATTATTAAAAATTAAAATATTTGTCAAAAATAAGTTTAAATCTTATAATAAAAAATAAGTTATATAAAGATAATTTTAAAAATATAATAATCTATATGAAACAAAAAAAAATAGTGGTTTTACCGGCCTATAATGCAAGCAAAACACTTGAAAAAACAATTAAAGATATTGATAAAAACTTGGTAGACGAAATTATACTAGTAGATGACAAAAGCGACGACAATACTATTCAAATAGCTAAAAAACTAGGTATATCTTTTTATAAACACAAAAAAAATAAAGGATATGGGGGCAATCAAAAAACCTGTTATCAAATCGCATTAAAAAGGGGGGCTGACATTGTAATCATGCTTCATCCAGATTATCAATATGACCCAAAACTTATCCCCCACTTTATAAATCTTTTAAATGATGATTATTTTGATGTTATGCTTGGCTCTCGTATTCGCTCTAGAAAAGAAGTTATCAAATCAGGAATGCCAAAATATAAATATTTTTCTAATCGCTTTCTAAGTTTTATAGAAAACCTTGCTACAGGCCATAATCTTTCAGAATGGCACACTGGCATGAGAGCTTACCGTAAAAAAGTTTTAGAAAAAATTAATTTTAATAAATTTTCAAATGATTTTATATTCGACACTCAAATGCTCTTTGCTATAATTCAAAATAATTTTAAAATAGGAGAAATATCTATTCCTGTAAAATATCAAAAAGATAGTTCTAATATAAACTTTAAAAAAGGCTTGAAATATGGATTGCAAACACTTTTTATAGCCCTTAAATATATTTTTAAGAAAAAAGGTCCTAAAAATGATTAATATTTTCCTTATATTTTAATAAAATTTGGTTATTTGGGTATAAATTAAGGCCTTGCTCTAAGACAGATCTTGCCTTTTCTGTCTTATTTTTTTTAATATAAAGCTCTACTAAATTTTGATAAGCTAAAATATAATCATTGATTTTAATACTTTGGAGATAACAATAAATTGCCTGATCTGTTTTAGCCTCTCTTTGATATATAACCCCTAAATTATTATATGCCGGGGCATATCCAAGCCCTGGGGTAACCCTATTGGCAGCTAAAAAATGTTTTTTTGCCTTGAAATAATTACTTTCTCTAAAATATTCTACTCCTAAGTTATTATGCAGTAAAAAACTATTAGGCTCATATTTTAAATCATTTTGATATAATCCTTTGGGGCTTTCCCAAATCTTATTTCTTATTAAACTAGAACCAGCCCAATATATAAAAATAGCTACAATCAAAAGAATAAATCCGAGCCTTGCTTTTGGCTCCTTTTTTAGTTTTAAAAATATTTTTTTAAAAACTAAAGCCATAAGACCTAAAAACCCTATGGCTGAAAAACTAACCCAATGTTCTCGCAAGGTTGCTGCTAAGGGTAAAAATATTTGATAAAAAGGCAAAAGTCCCATAAAAAACCAGCCTGTAAAAAATAAACTATATTTAGAAAACTTTAAAAACCTTAAAATGGCATAAAAAAATAAGATAATAGCAGGCAACCCCAATATAAAAGAAAGGCTTAAAATACTCTTTTCTACAAACAAATATTCCATATGTAAATTAAAGGGTATAATTAATTTTACAATATAGGTTAAAAAAATTCTTGGTAGGGTTATTAGCCTTGTAATTAAGCTAGCCTGGGCAATATTAGAAAGAGCAATGCTTTGACCACTGCCAACCATTATTAATCTAAAAGCAGTATAACCAAAACTTAAAAATACTAAGATTAAAAACCAGCCTAAAAAAGTTTTATATTTATCCCTTTTAAATAAAAACAAATATAAGCCCATAATTATAGGCAAAACAACAGCACTTTCTTTTGATAAAAAAGCAAGAATAAATAAAAAAATACTTAATATAAAAAATAAATTGTTTTTTTTATAAATGGCCCTTAAAAATACCAAAAAACTTAATAAAGAAAAAAGAATCATAATTATATCGCCCCGAGCTGAAATAAAAGTAACCATTTCTGTATTAATGGGATGAACCCCAAATCCTAAAACCAAAATAAAACTTAAAATCTTTTTAAGGCCTAATTGAATAAATAATAGGTAAAGAACAATTAATAACAATAAAAATAAAAAAATACTGGTTATATGATAACCAAGGGTATTGAAGCCCCATAAACTATAATCTATCATATAAGACAATGCATGTAATGGTCTATAAAAACTCCCTTGTTCTAGGCTGGCTCCAAATATATCATGCTCAAAAATATCTCCCATGCTTCCCCAATCTTTTATAAATTGATTAGATTCTATAATAACCTCATCATCCCAAATAAAGGGATTGTCTAGGGTATTTATGTATATCAAAGATACTATTAATAATATAAATGACAATATTAAAAAATCTTTAATTTTTAATTTATTATTAGTCATATAAGTTAAATTATAAAGCAACCACCGGAAAAGTAAATACTTGCAAAGAAATTAAAACTTGCTACAATGAATATTATAATAATTAAAAAAATAATATTACTTTATGAAAAAAGACATTCACCCAAAATATGAAAAAAATGCAAAAATTAAATGCGCTTGCGGTGCAACATATAATTTAGGCTCTACTGAGAAAAATATGGAAGTAGAAATATGTGCCAATTGTCATCCCTTTTATACTGGCAAACAAAAATATGTTGATACAGCCGGAAGAGTTAAAAGATATGAAAAACGTTTAGAAAAAACAGGAGCTAAGCAAAAAGAAAAAACTAAGAAAAATAAGGCAGAAAATAAAAAAGGGGAAGAAAAAGATAGTAATAAGGAAAAGACCTACAAAAACGTAAAAAATATACCCCAAAATAAATAAATTCATGAATTCTAAAAAAAACGTTCAAGAATTAAAGAAAAAAATTCAGGAACTAGAATCTAAACTAAAAGATCCTTCTGTTTACAACACCCCAGAAAAACTAAAACAAGTATCCCAAGAATATAACCAAGCTAAGGATAAATTAAGAAATATTGAAGGCATGAAAGAATTAGAGAAAAGAATTAAATCTACTAAAGGCATGATTGAAAACGAAGAAGATCCTGATATGATAAAAATGGCAGAAAAAGAGCTAGAACAATTACAAGCCCAAAAACAAAACTTAGAACAAAAAATCAGGAAAGAAAAACATCAAGATGCTGAACTTGATAAAAAAAATGTTATAATGGAAATAAGGGCAGGAGCTGGTGGAGATGAATCAACACTTTTTGCAAAAGATTTATTTAGAATGTATTCTAGATTTGCCGAAGAAAAAGGATGGAAATGTAAAATCATTAACTCCCACCCTACTGATATTGGTGGATTTAAGGAAATAATTTTTGAAGTACAGGGAAAAGGTGCATATGCTCTTTTAAAAAATGAAAGTGGCGTACATAGAGTTCAAAGGGTTCCGGAAACAGAAAAAAGTGGCCGAGTTCACACCTCAGCTTCTTCTGTTGTTGTTTTGCCAAAAGCTAAGCCTGTAGATATTAAAATAAACCCCAAAGACTTAAAAATAGATACTTTTCGCTCATCTGGTCCAGGAGGACAAAATCTTCAAAAAAACGATACTGCTGTTAGGATTACTCACCAACCAACCAATACAGTGGTTGCCTGTCAGGACGAGCGCTCACAACCCCAAAACAAAGAAAAGGCATTAGAAATTCTGCGTTCTCGCCTTTTAGCTGAAAAACAAAGAAAAAAAAGAGAAAAACGTGAAGAAAAACGTCTTTCTCATATTAAAAGTGGTGACCGATCTGAAAAAATTAGAACCTATAATTTCCCCCAAAATAGACTTACAGATCACAGAATTAATAAATCCTGGCATAATTTAGAAGCTATTTTAGAGGGCAATTTAAATAATGTTGTAGAAAAATTAAGAGAGATAGAACTAAATGAATTAAAAGATTAATAATAATCTACTTCACTATCCTCTGACACAATGTGAATCCAAACTATTCCTGGAGAGAATATTATTTCCTCTCCATTTTTTTTATAAAAACGTGTTTTTTTATCACCTTTTAATTTTTCCCAAAAACCATTAACAACCTGTCCATTCTTAAAAACAATGACTTCCCCGCTACCCTTTGTTTTAATAGATTTTCTGCCAATATCATCTATTTGTTGAATTTTTGTTTTTTGGATTACAATATTACTAGTATTTAATTGGATATCTTTGTCATTTAATAATTTGGCTCCATTTTCATAGCGTAAATATCTATTTAAATCCTTTTCATATTTCCAAACTGCATCTTGCCTATATTTTATTTTTAAAACACCTAATAAGTCTTTATCAGGATTTTTAGTATTTTCTTTATAATACCAGCCACTTATATTATTATTAAGCTCGGGTATTTCTTTGTTATTAAAAGCACCTTTAATTAATTCATTGGAACTATACAAATTATGGGGACTTATTTTGTCTTGATCTCTAAAAAAATATTTTCCATCTTGGCTAATTTCATCTAAGTTGTAAATATTATAAGCCTGATCCCTTATTCCCCTTAAGGCAGAGGGACTTCCACCAGCATGAACAAATAAAGAATTATATTCTTCTGCCCAATCTAAAAAATAAGGTCGAGCCGACCTAACTGGACCAATCCGAGTTGGTAAATTATCTTTTTGAAAAATAGCTAAAAATCTTGTAATATCTGCCTCAACCGGAGCTTCATAAACAATACGCGCTTTTAATAAACCTGAAATTGGTCTAGCTTTTTTAAAATTTTCTATCATAATCGCTACTGGACGATTTGTCCAATTAAATAAAACAGGCTCTTTTTGGGTAATTTTTTCTAACTCTTGGGGCTGATTCGTTTCAGATTTAGAAGCTTTATTAAATTCACAACCACTAAGAGAAAAAAACAAAAATACCAATAAGCCAGCTATTAAAAGCTGGCCTATTATTTTTTGGCAAAACTTATAAAAATTCTTACAAGACATAATAAACTTATTTTTCTTGTTTGCTTTTTTCTTTACTTCCTTCTTTTTTCGGTTCTTTTTCTTTATCTGAGGCCTCTTTTTCGTCTTCTTCTCCCTTTTCCTCTCCTACAACACCAACCTTATCAGCCACATCTTCTTCAACCTCTTCTAATACTTCTTCCTCTTCTACCACTTCTGCTACCTTGGCTACAACCTCATCTTGACCACTTAAAACTTTTACATTTTCAGGGATAGATAAGTCCTTCACCCTAATAACATCATCAAAGGTTTCTAAAACAGAGACATCTATTTCAATTTCATGAATAAGGTCCTTAGGCAAACATTCAATCTCAATTTGATCAAGATTAGCAATAAAAGAACCGCCTAATTTTTTAACAGCTGGAGGAGTACCAATGAATTTAAGATCTACATCAACTTGAATCTTTTCACCCTTTTTAATCTTGTAAAAATCTACGTGTTGAAAATCACCCGTTAAAACATCGTATTGAACTTCGTAGATTAAAGCCTTCATGCTTTTTCCATTTAAATCAAGATTTAAAATGGTACTTTCTCCTCCTTTTTGATAGGCTTTATCAAACTCTTTATAGTCAACCTTGACTGGTTTTGATTTAAAGTCACTACCATACAAAACACCAGGAAGGATATCTTCCTGACGCATTTTTTTTACTTTTCTGCCAGTTGTTTCTCTTTTTTGAATTTTAAGATTTAACATACTTAAAAAATTTTACTATATTTTTATTTTTTTGTAAAGGGTTAGTTTTTAAGACTTAAGAAAGGGTTGATGAATTAAAGAACTTTCCACCAAACCAATAGCCAACATACTAATAACTAAAGAGCTGCCCCCATAACTCACAAAGGGTAATGGCAAACCTATAATAGGAAAAAGGCCTAAATTCATACTAACATTTACTACCATTTGTAAAAACAAATAAACGGCTATTCCCAAACACAAAACCATACTGAAATTATCATAAACCGCTAAACTAATTTTTACTAGCCGGAATATAACAAATATATAAAGTCCTAAAAGCAATAAGGACCCAACTAAACCAAATTCTTCCGCTAAAACAGCAAAAACAAAATCATTATGAGATTCTGGCAAAAATTTTAATTGAGATTGGGTTCCTAAACCAAACCCGCGACCAAAAATCTGGCCTGAGCCAACTGCTATTTTTGATTGATTTATTTGATAAACACTATCACCTGAACCTTGCTGGGGAAGCAAAAAGTCTAAGATTCTTGTTTTTTGATAAGGCTTTAAAATAAAAAACCAACTTGAAACAACCAATACAACTATTAAAACAAATAAAGATATTAAATGTTTTTTATTTTTATCCACTAAAAATAAAATCCCCAAACTTATTATTATAATAACCAAGGCAGAACCTAAATCTGGCTGTCGGATAATAAGATAGACTAAGGGGGCAATTAATAAAAAGCTGATCAATATATCACTTATCTTAACAGGCCTTCTTGTTTCTTGCCAAAATTTAGCTAAGACTAAAATAGCTACTATTTTGGCTAATTCAGTTGGCTGAAAATTAAAAAAACCTAGATTAAGCCAGCCTCTCACCCCCCTAATCTCTCTCCCAAAAACTAAAACCACTATTAATAAAAAAATTGTTAAAATATATATCCAATATGTAGTTGATTTAAATAAGCGAAAATCCGTAAAAGTTGTTATAAAAAAAATGGCTAGCCCTATTAAAACAAAAATAGCTTGTTTTTTAAAGTAATTTACCTCGCCACCCCTTAAAGACAAACTATTTAAAATTGCTAAACCTATTAATATTAATAAAATCATCCCTAAAAACAAACCAAAGTCAAAACGCTTTATTTTTTTTTGATTCATAAAAAATTACTTTACTGGCATATAGACATCTTTGTCAAAAATATCTAACAAAGGAACGACCTTAATGCTTTGAGTGGCTGGAATATTGGGCCAACTAAGACGCATATTTCTAGTTTCTTCAGACATTAATTCTTTAACAGGCAATCTATCTATTCCAACTATTTTATTCGCTCTATTGTAGAGTATAATAAGGCAAGGAATATCCCAAAAACTATAAATAGAATTATTGGTTATATCAAAATTAACCACTGGAATACTTACCATTTCATTTTTAGGCACCATAAAATCAATTTGGGCATTACTAATATCAATCTTTGATAAAATATTTAATCGATCCCTGTCTTTTCTTTTAATTCTTTTCCAGTCAATATCTTCAATAATAAAATCTATCTTTTCAAAACTGCCAATCTCTTTTTGAAAAAAGGTAGCAAAAGCAAATGATTTAGGCAACACAAATATTTCTTTTAATTTAGTCTTATTATTTCCCCAACTATATCTATATTTAAGAGATTTTACACGCCAATATTCATTGGGATTAGAAACCTTAGTTAAAAAATCATAAAAATTCTCTTTTGATTCTAAAGCTGTATTTTTAAGAATCAAAATATCAGCTGGTTTAATGTGGTCATGTAAGGCAGCATAATCTATTCTATCTTGGGTTAAGAGTTTTAAATTTTCTTGATGAAGTTCTGTGTTTTGAATGTAAATAACTAAATTATAAGCGAAAATACCCCACCATAAAACTATTAAAAAGGTTAAAATAATATAAATAAAATTTTTAATCTTGTCTTTATTGGCAAGATACCAACGAGTATATTTTATTTCTTTAGGACTTATTATAGCCATATTTTTATTATAATCTAATTTTATTAAATTGACAAACTATTTAATTAACATATAATCAAGCCAAAGACCTACCCCCTGTTACCATTGTAACCGGGATCTTTTTTCTATCTTAAATTAAAATTAATAATAATTTATGTCATTTAATATTGAATCAAAATACAAGCCAAGTGGTGATCAACCAAAGGCAATTAAAAAACTAATCCAAGGCTTAAAAAAGGGTTATAACCACCAAACCTTACTTGGGGTAACTGGGTCAGGGAAAACTTTTAGTATTGCCAATGTAATTAAAACTATTAAGCGCCCAACACTAGTTATTGCCCATAACAAAACTTTAGCAGCCCAACTTTGCAATGAATTTAGAACTCTTTTTCCTCAAGCCTCAGTTCATTATTTTGTTTCCTACTATGATTATTATCAACCGGAAAGTTATTTACCAAATAGTGACACCTATATTGGTAAAGAGGCAATGATAAATGAAGAGATTGATAAATTAAGACATGCGGCTACAGCCTCTCTTTTAACTCAACGTCAAGTAATAATCGTGGCTTCTGTTTCTTGTATTTATGGACTAGGATCACCAAAAAATTACCAAGAAAAAATAATCCATATTAAAAAAGGAGACAAAATTACTAGAAATGATTTAATTAAAAAGTTAATAGAAATTCAATTTACTAGAACTAATAGTGATTTAAAAAGAGGCTATTTTAGAGTCCAGGGCAATAACTGGGAAATTATGCCTCCAGCTGAAGAAATTATATATAATTTTGAATTAAGCCACGATGATATTGTTCAAGATATCTATAAAATAAATCCTGTTAAGGGCTTTATCCCAGGAAAAACTCCCAAGGTAAATGACTTTGTGGTCTCGCCTGCTCGCCACTTTATAACCAAAAAACCAAAAAGAAAAAAGGCAGTGAAAAAAATAGAACAAGAATTAAAACAACGTATTAAATATTTTGAAGAAAGAGGAGAACTTTTAGAAGCTGAAAGAATTGAAAGAAGAACAAAGTCCGATATAGCAATGATAAAAGAAGTTGGTTATTGTAATGGAATTGAAAATTATTCAAGACATTTATCTAATAGAAAAAAGGGGGAACCATCACCAACCTTAATTGACTACTTCCCTTCTGACTTTTTAACTGTTGTTGATGAATCTCACGTTACAATACCTCAAATAAGAGGGATGTTTGCTGGGGACAGGTCAAGAAAAAAAACCCTAGTAAAACACGGCTTTCGGCTACCCTCAGCCCTAGACAATAGGCCTTTAAAATTTAACGAATTTGAGAAAAAAATAAATCAAGTAATTTATACCTCTGCTACGCCTGGGGACTATGAAAAAAGAAAAAGTAGTCAAATTGTTGAACAAATTATTAGACCTACCGGCTTAATAGATCCCAAGCTTTTAATTAAACCTGCCAAGGGTCAAATAAATGATTTAATAAAAAGAATTGAGAAAAAGGTTGAAAAAAAAGAAAGGGTTTTAGTTACAACCTTAACTAAAAAAATGGCTGAAGATTTAAGTGGCTATCTTCAAGATAAAAACTTTAAAGTTAAATACCTGCACAGTGATATAGAAACCTTAGATAGAATTAAAACACTAACAAAATTAAGACGAGGCGACATAGATATTATAGTTGGGGTTAATCTTTTAAGGGAGGGATTAGATCTGCCCGAGGTTACTTTAATTGGAATACTTGATGCTGACAAAGAAGGATTTTTAAGAAGTTTTACTTCTTTAATTCAGGTTATAGGACGGGCAGCAAGAAATGTTAAAGGTAAAGTTATTCTTTATGCTGATAAAAAAACAAAATCTTTAAAACAAGCCATAAAAGAAACAGAAAGAAGAAGAGAAAAGCAAATTGACTATAATAAAAAGCATAATATAACCCCAAAAACTATTATTAAAGACATATCTGATATTATTCCGATTGAAGTAGATGAAGTTTTAAATATTGAATCTAAACCCTTACCGGAAAATAAAGAACAAATAAAAAAATCAATAAATAAAAAAGAAAAAGAAATGAGAATAGCTGCCAAAGAGCTTAACTTTGAGTTGGCAGCCATTTTAAGAGATGAAATTAAAGAACTTTCTAAAAAGCTAAAAAACAAAAAAAATGAAAAAGAAAATTAAAATAAAAGGAGCTCGCGAACATAATCTTAAAGATATTAATGTTGAGTTTCCAAAAAATAAAATGTCAGTCATAACTGGTGTATCAGGGTCTGGTAAATCAAGTCTGGCTTTTAATACACTTTTTGCAGAAGGCCAAAGAAGATATATTGAATCTTTGTCTTCATATGCTAGACAATTTTTAGATAAAATAGATAAGCCTGATGTAGATGAAATTAGCGGACTTTCTCCGGCTATTTCCATAAATCAAAAAAGATCTTCCCATAATCCCCGTTCAACAGTAGCTACAATAACTGAAATATATGATTATATGAGAGTACTTTTTGCAAGAGCCGGCACCCCCCATTGCCCTAATTGTGGCAGCAAAATAAAAAGCTTAAGCAATCAAAAAATAGTTGATAAAGCTATAGATTTTGTAAAAAACACAAAAGGAAAAACCTTAACTATTTTTGCTCCTGTTATTAGAGGGAGAAAAGGACAGTACTACCAATTATTATATGACTTTTTAAATAATGGTTTTACTAAAGCAAGAATTGACGGAAAAACTCATTCCTTAAAACAAAGAATAATTTTAGACCAAAACAAAAAACACACCATTGAGATTATTGTTGATGAATTACCCAAAAAACTAGATTTTTCTAAAAAGGATCAAAGATCAAGATTGGCCAAGGCCATTGAAAATGGTTTAGAAAAGGGAAAAGATGTTGTTACATTAAAAATTGGCAAAGAAGAAATATCTTTTTCTTCAAAATTTTCATGTCCAAAGTGCCAATTTTCTTTTCCTGAAATTGAACCTCGCCTTTTTTCCTTTAATAGTCCTTATGGGGCATGTGAAGAGTGCCATGGTATTGGAACAGTTGCTTATAGGTCCAAAAAGCCTTGCCCTAAATGTCAAGGAAACCGTTTAAGAAAAGAAGCTTTAAGCATTACCATTGAAGATAAAAATATTATTGAAGTCACTCGTTTATCAATTGAAAAAGCTTGGGAATTTTTTACAAAATTAAGTGACAAAGAAAGCTTTAAAAGCAAAATAACCATTCCACCACTTAGAGAAATAAATAATAGACTCTCCTTTTTAATGGATGTTGGTCTAGATTATTTAACCCTTGATAGAACAGCTGGCACTTTATCTGGGGGTGAAGCCCAAAGGATTAGATTGGCCACCCAAATTGGCTCCCAATTAACAGGAACACTTTATGTTTTAGACGAACCAACAATAGGGCTTCATCAAAAAGATAATGCCCGCCTTATTAATACTTTAAAAAACTTAAGAGATCTTGGTAATACCATAATAGTAGTAGAGCACGATAAGCAAACAATATTAACAAGTGATTATATTCTTGACCTAGGACCAGGGCCTGGCAAGCATGGCGGTGAAATTGTAACTTCGGGAAAAACTAAAGACGTTTTACTAAAAAAAGAATATGAAAATTCTTTAACTGTTAAATACTTAAAAGGTAAAGTAAAAATTCCATTACCTAAGCGCAGATCAACCTTAAACACCAAAAGATTAATTTTAGAAAATATTCATGCTAACAATATTAATGGAGCAACTGTAAAAATTCCCCTTCAAAGATTAAATGTTTTAACAGGGGTATCTGGTTCTGGCAAAAGCACTCTTATGCAAGACGCTTTATATAAAACTTTAATTAATAAATTATATGGTGTAAAAAAATATGATCCTGGAAAAATAAAACAAATAAAAGGACTTGATCAAATAAATAGGGTAATAGATATTGATCAATCATCTATTGGAAAAACACCTCGTTCTAATCCTGCTACTTATACTAAAATATGGGAAGAAATTAGAATTCTTTTTGCTGCCACAGAAGAAGCAAGGATAAGAGGTTTTACTAAATCAAGATTTAGCTTTAATACAAAACAAGGAAGATGCGAAAATTGTAAAGGTTTAGGACAAATTTCCATTGAAATGCACTTTCTTCCAACCGTTTATATCACCTGTGAAGTTTGTAAGGGTAAAAGATTTGACCGAGAAACCTTAGAAGTTAAGTACCATAATAAAAATATTTATCAAATACTTGATATGACTATTAACGAAGCTTATGACTTTTTTAAGGACATTCCCAAGTTAAAAGACAAGCTTGAGACCCTTAAACAAGTAGGCCTGGGATACTTAAAACTTGGCCAACCCTCTCCCACCCTTTCCGGAGGTGAGGCTCAAAGAATAAAACTAGCCAAAGAACTTGGAAGACATGACAATAGAAACACCCTTTATCTTTTAGATGAACCAACTACTGGCCTTCACTTTGAAGATGTAAAAAAACTACTTTCTGTTTTGCAAAGTCTTGTAGATAGGGGTAATACTGTTTTAATTATTGAACATAACCTAGATGTTATTAAATCAGCTGACTGGGTAATTGATCTTGGCCCAGGTGGAGGAGATAGAGGCGGCAAAATCGTAGTAGCTGGAACACCAGAACTAGTAGCCAAAACCAAAAGAAGTTATACTGGAAAATATTTAAAAAAAACCTTAAATATAAGTTAAAAAATATCTTGACAAAAAGAAAATTTTTTGCTATATTAAAGGCAATAAATTGTTAATTAAAACCAAAAAGGAGGAAAAATGAAAAACAATTGGAAGGTTCTAATCCCAGTATGGATTGTATGGGGCATAATGACAATTTTCTCTATTTTTACAGGCACTATTACTATCTATGCCATTAGTACATTGGTTGCTGTGATAATTATAACTTATTTGATATACCTAATAAAAAATTCAGCTAAGTTAATTATCACCATAGGCACAATTATCCTAATAGCAACTACCATGATAGTTCATGTACCAAAAGGGGAAATTGTAATAGTTGATAGCAGCAATATCACCTATGTTAAAGAAAATACTTTTTTTACCTCACCCTTTTTTTGTCACTCTCTAACCTATGTTAAGCCAGAAAAGACATATAAGGTTCGTTATGGCATAAGAATAAGGAACAACCAAAAAATGGTTTGGGATTTTAAACTAAAGCTAAAAAGATTTGCTGACAAAGCTTTTGTTTTAAACCTTATAAAAGAGTTTGGTTTAAATGGTTGGGAAAAGCGCTTATCTACTGCAGTGGAAAAAAACATAAGAGACAGACTTTCAACAATGCACCCAAACAATCACCTTCCCTTGGAGTTTAATCTAGAATTAAACAAAGAAGAAAAACTTAGATTAAACAAGTTGGGCTACAGAATAATTCAGGCAAAAGCCCAAAACGGAAGAATCTTTAAGTAATTATTATAACCCAGGTAAAAATGCCTGGGTTTTATTTTTATTAAAAAAAATACTATAATAAATATATAAATAAATTTAATTTTTTGTTATGACTAAAATATATGATAAACTCCCAAAAACCTCGGGTGTTTATTTAATGAAAAACAAATCAAATAAAATAATTTATATTGGCAAAGCAGCTAACCTTCAAAAAAGAGTAAAAAGCTATTTTATGGGCAAGAGAGATAAAAAAATTAAAAAATTAGCCCATGAAACTAAAACCATAGATTATAAAAAAACAGATTCTGGTTTATCAGCTTTAATTTTAGAAGCTAAACTTATAAAAAAGCACCAGCCTAAATTTAATGTTAAAGAAAAAGATGATACAAGTTTTTTATATGTAGAAATTACCAATGAAGAATTCCCCCGAGTTTTATTAACAAGGGGGAAAGAAAAAAGACAAAGAAAAAACAATAACTCTCGCTGGTACGGCCCTTTTATAAAAAGTTCTGGCATAAGAGAGGCCTTAAAAATATTAAGAAAAATATTTCCCTATAACACTCACCCCTCTGAAAAAATAGGCAAATTTAAAAGGCCTTGCACTTATTATCAAATAGGACTTTGCCCAGGGACCTGTATGGGAAAAATAACCAAAAAAGAATATAAAAAAACTATAAATAAGCTAGAAAAAATTTTACAGGGGAAAACAGAAAAACTAATAAGGGAATTAAAAAGGGAAATGAAAAAAGCTAGCAGTAATCTTAATTTTGAAAAAGCAAATAAATTAAAAAAACAAATATTTGGATTAAGACATGTTCAAGACATAAGTTTAATTAAAGAAAATAATATTAAAGATAACAAAAAAGCTAGAATTGAGGGTTATGATATTTCAAATATTTCTGGAACCTCTGCCGTGGGTGCTATGGTGGTATTTAAAAATGGCCAACCCCAAAAAAAAGATTACAGGAAATTTAAAATAAAAACCATTGATAAACAAGATGACGTTGGCATGATAAGGGAGGTAATACAAAGAAGGTTAAAGCATAAAAACTGGCCCTATCCAGACCTAATTTTAGTTGATGGAGGAATAAGCCAAATTAGGACTGTTAAAAATATACTTAAAAAAAACAAGATAAATATACCAGTAGTTGGAATTGCTAAGGGCCCTAAAAGAAATAAAAATGAAATTATTAATAAACCAGCCGGTTTTCAAAAAAAGACTTTAATTCAAATAAGAGATGAGGCTCACCGCTTTGCTATCTCATATCATAAAAAATTAAGGAAAAAACAAACAAATTCTTAATTTGCACAAAGAAGTTTTTTCTTATATAATTAAATTATTATTAAATTAAATAAATTTTATGACTCTTCAAAATCTTTTTTATGCTACCAGTAGCATAACAACAATAATTATAGGCATTTTATTCATTGCAATTGCCATTATAGTAATCATAATTGCCGTTCGTCTTGCAAAATTTTCTCGCAAGATTTCTTTATTACCAGACCAGGCAGATAAATTTTTAAAAAACATTCAGCAGAAAATTAAATACTCTACCATTATTACTTTATTGGCTAAAATTTTAAAAGTAATTCTAGACTTGTTAAAAAAAGATAAGAAAAAGAAAAACAAGGATAAATAATTATTCCCCTTTTTACAAATAAACAATTAAAGGTTTCATAGCTTTTAATTTATTTTTTTTAAATATTTTTTTTCTATTAAATTAACTAAACCATAAATATGTTTACCCACCTTCACGTTCATAGCCACTATTCCCTTTTAGATGGATTAGCAAAAATAGATGAATTAATTGAGGCTGCTAAAAAATATAATATGGACTCCCTAGCCCTCACTGATCATGGGGTTATGTATGGGGCTATTGAATTTTATAAAAAAGCTAAAAAAGCCGGCATTAAACCAATCATAGGAGTTGAGGCTTACGTAGCTAGACATGGTTTAGAAAAAAAAAGATCTAATATTGATAAAAAACCATTTCATCTTATTTTATTGGCTAAAAATCAAACTGGCTATAAAAACCTCCTTAAGTTAACAAGCATTGCTCATCTTAAAGGCTTTTATTATAAGCCAAGAATTGACCACGAGGCATTAAAAAAATACAACAAGGGCATTATTGCCTTAAGCGGTTGTATTCAAGGAGAAGTAGCCCAAGCTGTCTTAAATCACAAATTCGAAACTGCTAAAAAAATTGCCTTAAAATACCAAGAAACATTTGGTAAAGGCAATTTTTATTTAGAACTACAACCTCATGAAATGGAAGAACAAAAAAAAGTTAATAAAGGACTTTTAAAAATATCCAAACAAACTGATATTCCTGTTGTGGCTACAGCTGATATTCATTATCCAGAAGAAAAAGATGGTGAAGCCCAGGATGTACTTTTGTGTTTACAAACAAAAAAGAAAATAAAAGACCAAAATAGAATGAATATGATGGACGAAGACTATTCTTTCAAATCTCCTAAGAAAATGAAAAACTTTTTCAAAGAAGTGCCAGAGGCAATTAAAAATACAGAAGATATAGCTAAAAGATGTAACCTGGAAATTGAATTGGGAAAACCAAAGCTTCCTTCCTACCCAAAGCCAGAAGATAAAAGCTATTTTGAGGTATTAAAAGAAATGATTTATAAAAAGGTAAAACAAAGATACCCTAAAGAGCCCAAAAAAGTAAAGGATAGAATTGAACATGAGCTTAAAATAATTAAAAAAACAGGTTTTTCAAGTTACTTTTTAATTGTCCAAGACTTTGTAAATTGGGCCAAAGAACAAGAAATAGTAGTAGGCCCAGGTCGAGGTAGCGCAGCTGGATCTATTGTTAGTTATATCTTAGGAATAACCAATATTGATCCCTTAGAATATGGTCTTATTTTTGAACGTTTCTTAACTGAAGGTAGAATTGCTCTGCCTGATATTGATCTGGATTTTGCTGATACAAGAAGAGACGAAGTAATAGAATATGTAGAAAAAAAATACGGCCGAGATCATATAGCCCAAATTATAACCTTTGGGACTATGGCAGCTAGAGGATCTATAAGAGACGTAGGTAGAGTATTAGACTTTTCCTATAATTTTTGCGACAGATTAGCCAAGCTTGTGCCATTTGGAAGCACTTTAAAACAGGCCCTAGAAAACCCTGATTTTAAAAAAATGTACAATAATAATAAAGACGCTAAAGAAATAATTGATATGGCTCAAAGAATAGAAGGCGTAGCCCGTCACGCTTCAAAGCATGCTTGCGGTCTTCTTATAACCCCTGAGCCAACAGAAAACTATGTCCCAGTTCAATACGATGTTTCTGGGGGAGAAAAAACCATTATTACTCAATATGAAAAAAATGCTATTGAAGATTTAGGACTTTTAAAAATGGATTTTTTAGGCCTTAAAAACCTAACAATTATTGAAAATGCTTTAAAAATTATTAAAGCTAGAAAAGGAAAAGATATAAATATCAATGAAATTCCCTTAAATGACAAAAAAGCATTTAAATTACTACAAAAGGGAGATACCACTGGAGTTTTCCAATTAGAATCACCTGGTATGAGACAATATTTAAAAAAATTAAAGCCCACAGAAATTAATGATATTATTTCTATGGTTGCTCTTTATCGTCCTGGCCCAATGAAGCTTATTCCTGATTATATTGCGGGAAAGCACGGGAAAAAGAAGCCAACCTATATTCACCCCAAACTAAAACCAATACTTAAACCAACCTATGGTATTGCAATTTACCAGGAACAACTTTTACAAATTTCTAGAGATTTAGCTGGATTTTCTCTTTCCGAAGCAGATGTTTTAAGAAAAGCAGTGGGAAAAAAGATAACAAAACTTTTAAAAAAGCAAAAGAAAAAATTTATAACTGGTTGTGTTGAAAATGGCATTCCCAAAAAAACCGCCAAAGAAATATTTGCCTTTATAGAACCATTTGCTGATTATGGTTTTAATAAAAGTCATGCTTCCTGTTATGCTATGATTGCCTATCAAACCGCTTACTTAAAAGCAAATTTCCCTACCGAATTTATGGCTGCCCTTTTAACCTCTGACCAAACAAATACTGATAAGGTTGCCCTTCAAGTAGATGCAACCAATAAAATGGGGATAGAAGTGCTCCCCCCAGACGTAAATGAAAGCTTTAAAAATTTTACCGTAGTAGATGACAAAACAATTAGATTTGGTCTTTTGGCTATTAAAAATGTAGGTGTCGGCATTGTAGAAGCCATTATTAAAGAAAGAAAAGAAAACGGTCAATATCAAACCCTTGAGGGATTTTTGTCTAGAGTGAAAAACAAAGATTTAAATAAAAAATCTTTAGAAAGTTTAACTAAAAGCGGGGCCATGGATTCCCTGGTAGAAAGAAATCAAATCTTAAAAAATATACAAACACCCTTAGATTTTGCCAGAAAAAAAAGAAAAGAAGGTCAAAATGGTCAATCTTCTCTTTTTTCTCTTTCCAGTAACAATGCTAAGCTTCGTTTAAGAAAAACAGAGCCAGCCAGTGAAAAGCAAAAGCTTTTATGGGAAAAAAAATTATTAGGGATTTTTGTTTCAGGCCATCCCCTAGAACAATACGAAAGTGTTTTGTTTAAATATGCTCAACCTATTCAAGAAGTTAAAGATAAGTTTTTTAATAATAAAATTTCTAAAAAAAGCCGAATCAAGGTTGCTGGAATTATAACTAACATAAAAAAGAATATAACCTCTAATAAAAAAACTATGCTTTTTGTAAAGCTAGAAGACACTACAGGAGAAGCAGAAGTGATTATTTTCCCTAATATTTATTCTAGGACAATGGACCTTTGGGAAGAAAGCAACATGGTTTCAATAACAGGTAACCCTTCTGACAAAGATGGTAATTTAAAAATAATTGCCCAAAAGGTCAGACCCATTACCACCGATCTTTTAGATGACCTCTTGTTAAAACAAAAATAATCTTTATAATAAAAAACATATGGCCTCAACTTATTTGTCTCCTCATAAAAAAATAATTTTCGTATTTTCTATTCTTGTTTTTTTAGCTTTAGCAGGAAGTGTTTTTGGTTTATTTCAAACTTCTTATCAAGCTACCATTAACATTACCCCCAATCCTCAAGAAATTGACGTTAACTTTGAAACTCAAGTTGCAAATGGACAAAATAAAGAGTTTTTATCAGGCAAAACATTCCAAATTATCAAACAAGGAGAAATAGATAAAAAAGCAGAAGCTAGCGTTAGCATGAAAGATTATTCTGAAGGAAAAATTATACTTACTAATAATACCTGGAATAATATAAACTTTGTGGCTGGGACAAGGTTTAAGTCTCCCAATGGCTTAATATACAGAGCAGTTAACCGTATTCATATACCAGCCCGAGGACAAACTGAAATATTGGTAAGAGCCGATAAAATGGGGAAAGAATATGACATAGGGCCTAGCATTTTTACAATACCCGGACTTAAAAGCTCAGCTTTAAAAGAAAACATAACTGCTAAAAGCAACTCCCCTATGACTGGCGGAATAAAAGAATCAGGCGTTATTATGCAAACCGATATAGACAATGCTTATAAAGAACTAAAAGAAAAATTATATAATCAAGCCACTCAAGAAATTCGAGATAAAATAACAAACTCTGACTTTGAGCTTGCCGTTAATAGCAAAACAATAGAAAAGCAGGCCAATGCCACTGCAGGAGACGAAAAAACTAATTTTAAGGTTAACATGAAACTTAATATTCAAGCTGTAGCCTTACTTGAAAAAGACATTTTAGAATATGCTCAAAAAAATCTAGAAGAAAAAATAGGTCTTGGTAAAACCTTGGCTGCTATTGAACCAAATAGCCTATCCTATAGATTGAAAAATTATAATTCAGAACAAGATAAAGCAGAACTTGAAATTCAATTACGCGGTTATACTACCATTAATGACAAAATACCTTTTCTTGATAAAAGTAAATTAAAAAACCAAAACATTAAAGAAGTAGAAAATTACCTTTTAAGCTTTAAGAGTATAGCTAAGGTAAATATTAAAGTTTGGCCCCCATTTATAGAAAATAAAATTCCCAACAATCCCGAGAAAATAAAAATTAATATACTTAATTTAAAATAATTTATGAAAATTACAATCAAAATCTTATGCCTTTTTGTTTTAATTGGCTTAATTTTAATGCCAAGACTTAATGCTTTTGCTGAACCTAACAATCAAAATATGGCTCAAGAAAAACTTGAGTTAGAAGATCCAGGACTATTGCCAACTAGTCCTTTTTATTTTTTTAAAAATGCTTTTCAAAACGTAAAATCAGCCCTGACCTTTAATCCAGTAAAAAGAGCTCAATTAAAAATGAAATACGCTAATCAAAAGATTTTAGAAGCTAAAGAATTAGCTAAAGAAAAAAATAATTCTGAATTTATTTCAAAAAGCATTGAGGGATATCAAAAAAATATAGAAGATATTTCTAAAATAACCCAAAAAGCTAAAAAGCAAATACAAGAACAAGATAAAGATTTTGTAAACAATACTCTAGGCCAAATCTTAAAACAAAATCAGTCCCTAGATAATATTGAAAAAAATCTTTCAAAAACAGTTAAAGAAAGAATTAGGCAATCAAGAGAAAAAGCTAATCAAAATAATGCTGAAATTTTATCTAACACCGCTAATGAAAAAACCTTAAAAAAGCAAATACAAGATAGTATTAAAGATCAAAAAGGTGATAAATTTAAAGAGTTTAAGGATTTAGCCATTCTTAAAAGAATTCAAAACCATTCTCCAGAAAAAATTAAAGATATTATTGAAGAATCTAGTGAATATACACTATCTTCTTTTAAGGAAAAATTGCAAAATATGGAGCCAGAGCAAAGAAAAAAATTCGACGAATATGTTAATAATGCTGGAGGAAATAATGTTACCCACTTCCAATTACTTAAAAAACTTGAAAAAGATTCTTCAATTGAGCTAAAAGAACAAATTGAAAAAGCTAGAAAAAGAGTTGTCAAAGAAATTGAAAATCAAATCCAAAATAAAGAAAATGTTTTAGACACCTTGCAAAATGGTGACATGGACAATCTAGGTACCATTCAAGAATTACAAGAAAATATTGCTCCGGGTTTAGTAGAAAAAGTTATGAACGCTAAACATAAAGCTCTTAATAATTTTAGAAAAAAAATAGACCAAGCCAAAACAAAGGAAGAAAGAAAAAAAATTATTAAAGAAGCAAAAGAAAATGTAGGTATTAATAAGCTCCAAGTTTTAAACGACATTAAAGAAAATTTACCTGATAAAGATAAAGACTTTATACAGCAAATGATAAAAGATGTGAATAATGAAATTAAAGATAAAATTAACTCCGCCCCGGTAAATAATAAGGAAGAAATGATAAAAGAAATGGTTGGTTCTTCACCTGAAGCCATAGAAACAGGTCAAAAAATGATTTCAGATCCTTATTTAAAAGAAAAAGTTTTTAAAGCACAAATTGAAAACTTAAAGAAAAAAATTAAAACCAGTGAAGAGCCTGAGGAAATAGAAAGTCTTAAAGAAAAAATTAAACAAAATAAGCAAATAAGAGAATTAGTTCAAGAAAGAGCGCCTGAAATTGACCGCGACTTAGAACAAAAAAGAGAGCAATACATGAATCAAGTTCAGGAAAAAAAAGCTAAACAACAACTAGAAAGAGCTAATAAACAAATTTCTGATTTAAAAAAATATTTTCAAAATTTAAAAGAAAGCTACCCTAATTTTGAAGCTGTTATTCAAGACACAACTGCCCTAAAATTAAGAGAAGAGACTCAGAAAAGATTAGAAGAGGCCCAAGTAAAACTAGAAAATAAAAAATACGGGGAAGCCTTTGGTATAGCTACCGCTACAATGAATATGGCCAATAACGCTTACGAAAAACTAAAATCTCTTGAAAGTAAATCTGACATACTAAAACAGGAAATTAAAAATACCCAAAAAGAAAATAAAGATATGCTAGAAGATTTTATAAATTCTTCCCTATTAAACAAAAAAGAGGTTAAAGACATTCAAGAAAAAATTAATCAAGGTAAAATACAAGAAGTAATAAAAAAATATCAATCCGAAATTAATAAATACTTTCAAAAACAAGAAGAAAATAAAGAACCAGGCTTAAATCAGATTAATATAGAATCTTATTTAAAAGAGTCTGGTTTAAGTCAAGAAAAAATTAATAAAATTAAGGAACAATTAAATAATCTCCCAGCAGAGGTCATAAACAATATCAAGGAAATGGACCCAAGTGCAATTTTTAAAATAGCAAATGAGCTTGATTTACCCCCATCAAATCAAAGAGAACCAAAACAAGTAAATGATCCTTCTCAGCCAAATGGCCCCTGTGTTCAAGTAATAACCCCAGCTCTAAAAGATGGGGTTTGTAAGAATTTCCCAACTCCATGCGACGTACCACAAGGCTGGCAAAAAGTTGACAAATGTCCACCTAGCGTTGAAAATCAAACACCTGTTCAAGAAAGAGATCGTCAATCAGAAAAAAATGATCAACAAGAGCGTGAACAAGAGCGTGAATATGAATATGAAATAGATAAAACCCCAAAGCAGACTCAAGAACAAAAAGAAAATAAGCAAAATAACAAAAACAAAGACAAATCCCCTAGTTCAAAAAAAGAAATGAGATGTGCAAACTTTCCCGGTCCAAGCGCTTGCCCTGGTGGAATTGAAGATATTATAGTAGTAGGAAAAGATAAAAATGGTTGTGCTATTTACGGATGTAAATCTTCAACAAAGTCCCAACCAAAAAATAATAAAGATAATAATATTAGCCCAACTGAACCTCGTCCAATAAAAGAAAATCTTGAAAAAGGCAAAACTCAATCTCCCAAAGCTGGCTCAACTGGCTCCTTATTTGAAAATATAATTAATGTTTTTAAATAAAAATAAAGTTTAAAATCAATATTACAACAAAAAGGGGCTTTATTTCCCCTTTTTGTTTTTAAAAAAATCTTTATGAAAAAATATTATATTTATACTTTTGGCTGTCAAATGAATCATTCAGATAGCGAAAAAATTAAAACTGTTTTAGAAAATAATGACTATAAAGCCGTTAAAGAACCTAAAAAGGCTGATCTTATTATAGTTAATATGTGCTCTGTCCGACAATCTGCTGTAGATAGAATTTATGGCTTAGCAAATAAATTTACTAAATGGAAAAAAGAGAATAACATAAAAACAATCCTAACCGGCTGCATACTAAAACCAGATTTAAAAAAATTTGAAAAAAGGTTTGATCTTGTCTTTAATATTAAAAATTTGCCTGAACTACCTAAATTAATTTTTAAAAAAGGAATTAAAACAAATAGGGATCCATTAAATTACTTAAAAATAAAACCTAAAAGGGATTCTAGTGTTACCTCTTTTATACCAATAATGTCTGGCTGTAATAATTTTTGTAGCTATTGTGTTGTCCCCTATACTAGAGGAAGAGAGTTTTCTAGACCAGGTAATCAAATTTTAAAAGAAATAAAAAAAGCAATAGAAAATAATAGCAAAGAAATAATACTTTTAGGCCAAAATGTTAATTCATATAAAGACAAAGAAATAAATTTTCCCAAACTTTTAAAAAAAATCACTAATTTAAATAATGATTTTTGGTTAAACTTTATTTCTTCTCATCCAAAAGATTTTTCTGACGAATTAATTAAGGTAATGATTCAATCCAATAAAATCACTAATTATTTACACTTAGCAGTTCAATCTGGAGATAATAACACCTTAAAAGCAATGAATCGCAATTATACTGTTGAAGCATATAAGAATATAATTAAAAAAATAAAAAAAGGTATTCCCAATATTAGCCTATCTACTGATATCATAGTAGGCTTTCCCGGAGAAACAAAAGCTCAATTCAAAAATACAGTTAAACTTTTTAAATGGGCCAAGTTTGATATGGCCTATATTGCAAAATATTCCCCTCGCAAAATAACAGCTGCAGCAAAATTAAAAGATAATATACCTTTAAAAGAAAAAAAGAAAAGAGAAAAAATATTAACTAAAATACTTAAAAAAACAGCCCTGGAAAACAACAAAAAACTTTTAAATAAAAAAATAAGGGTCCTTGTAACCCTTAAAAATAAAAATAAATTTTTTGGTAAAACTAAGAATAATAAAAAAATTCAAATAGCTGGCAAAACAAAAAACCTAAAAGTAGGACAATTTATTAATTGTAAGGTTTTAAAGGTTACGCCCTGGCACCTTAGAGGAAAGTTGATTTAAATGAAGATGATTAAAAATATAATAATAGGTTATTACCAATAAAAAAATTGGCCCCATAATTGGCCAGGTTAAGCCCAGTCTAGTAACAACATTATATCCCCCATGAGCCAAAATTGCAATTAAAAAACCTAAATAACTCATATATTTCCCCCTTTTATAAGGACTAACAACAGCTAAGGTGATAAAATAACCAATTATGCCGCCTGTTAAAAAGTGAAGTAAGGTTGTAGAAAATCCCCTTAACAAAACCAAGGAAGCCCCTTTTACTACACCCGCTACTAAGCCATATAAAATATTTTCAATAAAGGCAAGGCCCAGACCCAAGACCATTCCATAAATCAAACCATCTCTTAATTCATCAAAATAATGAAATTTCACCACACTAACTCTTAAAATAATATATTTTGCCAATTCTTCGACAAGACCATCAATTAAAAAAGACAATGCTAATATTGATAATAATGTAGAAAGATTAATTGCCTTAACAAAACTAGACAAAAAACCAGCAATAAATAAAAGGGGTATGGTAGCAACCATTCCTATAAAAAAAGTTTTGATAATTTGTTTTTTAGGCTCTGGCTGTTTTCTATCCAGCCAAAGACAAATAAAAAGCCAAATCAAAGCAGGGCCAGCAGAAAGCATAATAAAAAATAAAATGCTGCTAAGAGAAGACTGTTTTATAATATTTATTAAGAAATTCATAAAATTATGTCAAATTTACCAAAAATAATAGCTTTAATGGGACAAACAGCCTCTGGAAAAAGTAAAATGGCTCTTAAGTTAGCCAAGGAATTTAATGGAGAAATTATTTCAGCTGATAGTAGAAATATTTACAAAAACTTAAATATTGCTACTGATAAGCCAGAATTTAAAAAAACAAAACAAGGTTATTTTTACCAAGGTATCCCCCATTATTTAGTTAATATTGTAAACCCGGATCAAAAATTTAGCGTAGCTCAATTTAAGCCTTTGGCTGTTTTTAAAATAAAAGAAATAATCCAAAAAAATAAATTACCAATTTTAGCTGGTGGCACAGGCCTTTATATTAAAGCTGTTTTAGAAAACTATTCCTTTCCTGGCGTTGCCCCTGACAATAAGCTAAGAAATGAATTAGAAAAAAAAGCAAAGAATAAGGGCTTGGAAACACTTTGGCAGGAATTAATTAAAATAGACCCTGGATCAAAAAATATAGTTGATAAAAATAATCCCAGAAGAGTTATTCGAGCACTAGAGGTTTGTTTTAAAAAAGATAAAGCATTTTCAAAAATTAAATCAAAAAAACCAATACAATTTAATTCTTTAAAAATAGGTATAAAATTATCAGAAAAGAAGCTTTTTCAAAAACAAAGCAAAAGAGTTGATAAGATGATTGAAAAGGGCCTTATAAAAGAAACTAAAAACCTTATTAATAAATATGGCAAAACACAGGTTTTATTAAATACTATAGGCTATCAAGAAATTATCCCCTACTTAGAAGGTAAAATTAGTTTAAAAAAAGCCATAAAGGAAATTAAACTTCATACTAGACAATTTAGCAAAAGACAAGAAACTTGGTTTAAAAAGGAAAAAAATATTAAATGGGTTAAAAATTTTCAAGAAGCTAAAAATATTACAAAAAACTTCCTAAATTAATCAAGCTTATCTTTTAAAATCTCTTCTATTGTCTCAGGGTCTGCCTTGCCCTGAGCTTTTTTCATTACTTGACCAATTAAAAACTTTAAAACATTGGTGTTACCATTTTTATATTTTTCTATTATTTTTGGGTTCTTCTCTAATATTTCTTGAATCCATTTTTTTAAAGTCCCCTTTTTACTAGATTGTAAATCATGCTCAGCCAAAACATTATCAATGTCTTGCCCCGTAGAATCCATTATCTTTAAAATCTTTGCAGCTAAAACATTGGGAGTTTTTTTCTCATATATAAATATAATAAATTCTGCAAAATTTTCTGGTGTTATATTAAACTCCATTTCATCAGTTAAAAGATGGTTAATCAACCAATTGCTAACTAATTTAGATAATTTAGATTTATATTTTTGCCAAACTTGTTTTTCTGTCCCTTCTACGGTTTCTAAGGAAACAAGCCAGGCTTTAAGCTCTGAAATTACTTTTTCAATATAATGTGCCAACTTCTTATTTTTTACCAAAACAGCAGCGTCTGAGGGCCTTATACTGTACTCAGATATAAATCTCCTTCGCTTATCACTAGGCAATTCTGGAAGATCTGCTCTTATTGCCCTTAGATCAAGATCTAAGTCTTTGATATTAAAGGGAGGAAGATCAGGTTCAGGAAAGTAGCGATAATCTGATACTGCTTCTTTTGTTCTTTGAATAACTGTTACTTGCTTGTCTTGATCCCATCCTTTAGTAACTTCCTTTTTAGGTGGTTCTTTTTTTTGCCACAATCTTTTTTGTCTTTGGATTTCAAAATTTAATGCCCTTTCTACTGATTTAAAAGAATTTAAATTTTTAATTTCTGTTTTAGGAAAAAATTTAGAAGAATTTTTAGGTCTTAAAGATATATTAGCGTCACACCTCATTTGACTTTTTTCCATATTAGCATCAGATATATTTAAATAACGAACAACCATTTGCAATTCCTTTAAAAAGTTTTTAGCTAGTTTAGGAGTAGTTATTTCTGGTTTAGTAACAATTTCAACCAAGGGAATGCCAGCTCGATTAAAATCTAAAAGTAGTTCTCCTTTATTGTGAAAAGTTTTAGCAGTATCTTCTTCCAAATGTATTCTTTCTAAATTAATTTTTTTATTATTAACCTCTAAAGCCCCTGACTTAATAATGGGTAGTTCATATTGACTAATTTGATAACCCTTGGGAAGATCAGGGTAAAAATAATTTTTCCTATCAAAGTTTGTTTCTTTGTTAATTTCTCCTTCCAAGGCAAGGCCTAACATTAAACTAAACTTTAGGGCTTTTTTATTTAAAGCAGGCAAAACCCCAGGCTGCCCCATACAAATGGGACAAATATTTTTGTTTGGCTCAGCCTCTTCTTTAGTAGAGCAGGAACAAAAAAACTTAGATTTTGTTTTAAGCTGTAAATGAATTTCTAAACCAATAATTGTTTCAAATTTCATATTTTTTTAAGCTACGTCTTTTCCCAGTAATACTACTGGAATTGTTTTTATTATAATACTTATATCCTGCCACAAAGTCCAATTTTCAATATAATATATATCTAATTTAGCCTCTTCTTCAAATGAAATACTAGAGCGACCAGAAATTTGAGCTAAACCAGTAATACCCGGGGCAATAGTTAAAAGTTGTTTGTGTTGCTTTTGGTATTTTGCCACCTCCTCTGGCTCATGAGGCCTAGGCCCGACCAAGCTCATATCCCCTTTTAAAACATTAATAAGTTGAGGTATCTCATCTAGACTAGATTTTCTTAAAAATTTGCCTATCTTAGTAATCCTAGGATCATTTTTCATTTTAAAAAGCGGGCCTTGCCTTTCATTTTGTTTTTTTAAATCTTCTTTCATTTTATGGGCATTTTTTACCATTGATCTGAATTTATATAAATAAAACCTTTCTCCTCTCTTGCCTACTCTTTTTAATTTAACAAAAACTGGGCCCTTAGAATCTATTTTTATTATAATAGGCAGAGTTATAAAAAATGGTAATAATAAAATAAGACCCAAAACAGAACCTATTAAATCCACTGTTCTTTTTGCTACCTTACCCCAACCAGAAAGAGCAGTTTTCCCAATAACTACTATTGGTAAACCTGCCAAAGTATCCACTCTAACATTTTCATACATGGCATCAAAAGTATCTGTTAAATATCTAAAAATAATTTGATGCTCATTGCAAAATTCTAATAACCTGGTCATATCTTTTTTAGATAAATCTGTATCAGCTAAAATAATGTGATCAACCTTTTCTGGGGCACTTTTTAAACCCTTAATAGCTTCATCAATGTTGGGAAAGATATTTAAAATTTTATAACCTAAGCCTTTATGGTTTTTAATATAAAAGGAAATTTCTTGGGCTGACCTAGATTGTCCCACCACTGCTATCGGCTCTAGCCCCTTATCTCTTTTATAACAAAAAAGTTCTATGGCATGAATAAAACTACGCCCCAAACTTACAAACAAAAAACTTGTTCCCCAGCCTGCTAAGATAATAAAACGAGATGAAAAAGGACGACGAGCTAAAAATATTAAAAATATAATAAGCATTGTGCCAATAGTACAGCCCCAAAATATTTTTAAGAACTCCCTAGAAAAGCGTTGATTTTTTAATTTATAAAGCCCACTAACAGCAAAAATAAAAAGCCAAGCTAAACTAATTATTAATATATAAAAAAAATACCTTAAAAAGGGTATTTTATAAATAACATCTATAGTGGAAGATAAAATATTAAAACGAAGATAATAAACAAATAAGCCAGCTAAAACTAGCATTATAAAATCAAGAGGAATATTTAAGGTAGAAAATAAAAGTTTAAATTTTTTGCTCATAATAAACATTTATATTATATCAAAATAAAAGGGGATTGCAATAATTAAATTACAATCCCCATATGATTAAGACCGTAAGCCGAATTCTGTTACCACTTTAAAAAGTGGCGATAGCCATTTATCTGGGTTTATTGTTACCAATAAACTCGAACGACCCACCAAAGTTTGGTCTTTCACTCAGGTAAGGATTTAGCCGTTTCACCCTCTATGTTACCATAAAGGATAACCCCATAAGGGTTCTTTTCCCTTTTCAAGGAAAAGCGTTTCTGTTCGCACCTCTACTTATTAAGCGACGGGTGTTACCCGCTACCTGCTCCTGTTTAAAACAGGGAGTGCTCGGACTTTCCTCCCCTTACTTTAAAAAATAAAGGGCGGCTATCTGGTCTTTGCTTTTAATATAGCACTTATTTTAATCTTGTCAACGTCTAATGCCCTGATCAATTGCTTTATTTACCAGCTCATCTGCTAAGTTATTTTTTTCTCTAGGAATATGAGAAAAGCTAACCTTATCAAAAGAATCTTTTAAATTCCATATTTTAATAAAATATTTAGCTAAATTTTTATTTTTTAATTTATATTCTTGATTTAATTGCTTAACAGCTAACAAAGAATCCATATACATATCAACCCTTTTTGCCCCTTTTTCTTTTGCTTTTTTTAAACCATATAAAATACCTGCATATTCAGCCTCATTATTGGTTGCTCTACCTAAAAACTTAAAATATTTACCAATAACTTTATTTTTATTTATTAAAACCACTCCCAGCCCACTGGGCCCAGGATTACCACGTGATCCACCATCTGTATAAATTTTTAAATGCATAAAATTAAGATTTTTTAATATCAACCACTGTCATTTGTATTTCTTTTTGACCATTCCAAATATTAGTGCCTAAACGATAGGCTATGTCAACCTTATCACCTTTTTTATAATCCTTCATTACCTTAGAGGAACTAAAATAAATCATTTTACTAAAATCTCCGCTATTCTCGTCCCTTACTAATAATTTATTATGATTACCATTTTTGCCAACTTTGGTAAAATTAGATAAAGATAAATTCTTTGTTGCAAATAAGGGTTTGGGATTATGAACCCCAAAGGGTCTTAAAGAATCTAACCCCTCTATTAAAGACCAATCTATATCGCCCAAGTCCATTTCAATGTCTATTTTTAATTTAGGTTTTTCTTTTTTAAAAAGAAATTTTTCTGTTTTTCTTAGCTCTTTTTTAAAAACCTTTAAAAATTCAGGCTTTAAAGTAAAACCAAGAGCTCTTTTATGTCCACCTAGATCAAAAAAATATTCTTTATTAATATTTTTTAAAACTTGCAAGAAATTAAATCCTTTGGCAGCACGTCCTGAACCTTTAACATTTTTCTCTTTAGGGCTCAAAACTATACTGGGACGATTATATTTTTCAACTAACCTCATTGCAATAAGGCCTAAAAGGCCTGATTCTAAATTGTCCTCTACTACCAAAATATTATCTTTAGGATTTTTCCCTATTTTCTTTACTATTTTCTTTAAATATTCTTTTACAAGATCTTGCCTTTTTTTATTAAGCATTTCTAAGCGCTCAACTTTTTTATCTACACTTAAGGGATCATTGTCTAGTAAAAGATTTAAAGATTCATTGGAATAACCAATTCGTCCTGGCACATTAAGGCGAGGCCCAACTCTAAAAGCTAGATCTTCCCCTTTAATAGAGCCTAATGTTAAATTAATATTTTTAAATAGTTTTCTTAAACCCAAATTAGAGGTTTGATTCAAAACAATTAAGCCAAAATGAACTAAATTTCTATTCTCGTCAATAATAGGCATATGATCTACTATTGTACCAATGGCTACTAAATCAAGAAGCCATTTTTCAATAGCCTTATTATTTTTTATTTTCAAGCGCTTATCAGATAAAAGGGCTTGAGCTAACTTAAAAGCAACCCCTACGCCAGCTAAGTGTTTAAAGGGATAATCATCATTTTCCACCTTAGGGTTTAAAATAGCAAAGGCAGGTGGTAATTTTAATGGTTCTACATGATGATCTGTAACTATTACATCTATCCCCTGCTTTTGAGCTTTCTTAATTTCATTATAATCTGATATCCCACTATCACAGGTTATAATAAGATTGGTTTTTAAATCAAGCTGTTTTTTAATAATTTCCTCACTTAAACCATATTGTTTTTCTCTTTCTGCGCTATAAATGTCTAAATCTTTAACGCCTATTTTTTTAAGAGTTTTAAACATCAAGGCTCCAGCTGTTGCTCCATCTGTATCAGAATCTGTACAAATTACAACTCTTTCCTTATTTTTTACTGCCCTTACAATCCTATTAACCGCTTTTTTCATATCCCTAAAAAGAAAGGGGCTATAAAGCCCACTTTTATAATTAGGGAATAAAAATTTTTCAATCTCTTTTTTAGTCTTTATGTCACGATTAAAAAGTATTTGTAAAACAACCGGATTTATCTTGGGAAACTTATTTTTAAGCCCTTTGTTTATTTGTGAAGAAATTTGCCATATTTTTTTCATATTTTAAATAAGAGGTCTTATCAAAGTTACTTTTTTTCAATTATATTAAAATTAACATATTTTTGTAAAACTTCGGGCACTTTTATAGAGCCATCTTTTTGTTGATAATTTTCTAAAATAGCTATTAATATTCGGCCTACAGCAAAAAGGGTTCCATTTAAGGTATAAACATAAGAAAGATTACCGCTTTTATCTCTATATTTAACATTTAAGCGGCGAGCTTGATAATCAGTACAATTAGAAGTGGAGTGAGTTTCAAGATATCTATCTTGAGAAGGTAAAAAGCACTCAATATCATATTTAAAAGCAGCACTATCCCCCAAATCTCCAGTACAAATTTTTATTACCCTAAAAGGAAGTTTTAAGGCAGTTACTAATTCTTTTTCTATTTGAAGTAATTTTTGATGTTCTTTTCTTGCATTTTCAGGTAAAGCAAAAACAAACATTTCCATTTTATCAAACTGGTGAACCCGCAAAATTCCTTTAACATCTTTACCATAAGATCCTGCCTCTCTTCTAAAACAACTGGAAAAACCTGCATAACGCATTGGCAAATCCTTTTTATCTAATATTTCTTTTTTATGCATGGGACCAATTGATTGCTCAGCCGTCCCAGTTAAAAATAAATTATCTCTTTTGGTTTGATATATTTCATCCTCTCCTCTTTCTAAATAACCCATAGAAGCCATTGAGTCTTTTTTAATCATAGCCGGTGATACAATAGGAGAAAAACCATATTGACTTAAAAACTCAAAACCATAACTTACTAAAGCAAATTCTAAAATGGCAGCTTCATTTTTCAAATAACCAAAGCCAGTACCAGAAACTTTAGCTGCTCTTTTAATATCAATGATATTTAAAGATTCTCCCAATTCAATGTGATCTTTGGGCTTAAAATCAAAATCTGGCTTTTGACCATGCTTTTCAATAACCTCATTTTCTGATTCATCTTTACCAATCTTAACGTCACCAAGAGCAGGATTTGGCACCCTTTTTAATAAATTATAAAAATCTTTTTCTATTTTATCTAAATCTTCTTGCTTTTGATCAATTTTTAAAGATAAGTCCCGGGCTTTCTTAATACTATCTTTTTTTTCTTTATTTTTTAAACATGGAATGCTTTGAGATATTTTATTTTGCTTAGCTTCTATTTTTTGCTTTTCTTGTATAATTTCTCTTCTTTTTTTATCTAATTCAAGCAATTTATCTATATCAACATTTGCCCCTTTGGCCTTAATAGCCTTTTTTATTTGTTTGGGATTTTTCCTAATTAAATTAATATCAACCATAATTTTTTAATTAATCCTTACCCCGCATAGTTGGGAAAAGAATAACTTCTTTAATATTTTTTTTATTAGTTAAAATTGCCACTAAACGATCTATACCTATCCCCTCTCCAGCTGTTGGTGGCATACCATATTTTAGAGCCTCAATAAAATCTTTATCAAACATCTGGGCCTCAATATCCCCCTTTTCTCTTAAGTCTTGTTGTTTTTGAAACCTTTGTTCTTGGTCAAGAGGATCATTTAATTCTGAAAAAGCATTACAAAGCTCAGTACCAGCAACCAAAAGTTGGAATCTTTCTGTATATCTTGGATCAGATTTTTTCTTTTTAGCTAAAGGAGAAAGTTCAAGAGGATGATCTTTAATAAAAACTGGGCCTAAAATATTGGGTCTAACCTTTTCCTTAAAAATCTCATCTATAATTTTATCAACTCCCCAGCCTTTTTCTATTTTTAATCCAAGATCTTTTGCTTTTTCTCTTAAATCTTTCTCGGTTCTAGTTTTGTCTAGATCAATTTTAGTATATTCTTTAATTATATCTTTGTAACTTACTCTTTCATAAGGACCAGAAAAATCAATAATTTTACCCTGATAATTAACTTTAAGATCATCTTGAATAGAACCTATAACTTCCTTTAAAAGATTTTCTGTTAAATCCATTAAATCATTATAGTTTTTATAAGCCATATAAAATTCCACCTGAGTAAATTCAGGATTATGCTCGCGATCAATCCCCTCATTTCTAAAACATTTTGCCACTTCATAAACCCTATCAAAGCCACCAATAATTAAACGCTTAAGATAAAGCTCTGGGGCAATTCTTAAATAAAGATCAATATCTAAGGCATTGTGATGAGTAACAAATGGCTTAGCCGTTGCCCCACCAGGCATATTTTGCAAAATAGGTGTTTCTACCTCTAAAAAATCTTTTTTATTTAAAAAGCGCCTTATTTCAGTAATAATACGGCTTCTTTTTTCAAATATTTCTCTAGTTT
>Ga0102934_1000080_pt1 | contig 48958 bp, 40 predicted proteins | sample SalPonR2_A_D1_MG_FD_78175 | JGI IMG/M metagenome (GOLD analysis project Ga0102934, IMG submission 78175) | Salt pond soil microbial communities from South San Francisco under conditions of wetland restoration - Salt Pond MetaG R2_A_D1_MG | ecosystem: Environmental > Aquatic > Marine > Intertidal... | reverse complement strand
GGGGGGCGGGGGGGGGGGGGGGGGCAAGCCGAAGGCGGGGGGCCGGCAGGGGGGGGGGCCGGTGGCTGGAAATTTGGGTCAGTTTGGATGCCTTCCTCGTCTTGTCCGGTTCCCTATTGACGGCCTACGTGGGCGTGTGTGGGTTGATCGAACGCATGGCCTCAGACCGCTGCTTGCCCCAATTCCTCCTCAGGCGGAACCCGTGGCGTCGGACCACTCATAACATCATCCTGGGCTACCTCGTCTTCTCCGCGGTCCTGGTGCTCATTTTGGAGGGGAATGTCACGGATCTTAGCGGGGTCTACTCGCTCGCATTCCTGTCGGTCTTGCTACTTTTCACCGTGGGCACCATGCTCCTGAAATTCAAACGGCCGTCCCTTCCCCGCGACGTGACCGTGTCCTGGATGAGCGTCGTCGTCGCCTTTACCATGATCCTTGTCGGGCTCTTGGGAAATTTGATGGGTAATCCTCAAGTCTTGTTGGTTTTCCTTGCCTACGTGGCGGCCGCAGGGACCTTGGTGCTGCTCATGTTCCAGTGGACGAATCTCTTGAGATTCACTGTCTTAGTCTTGAGAGGCATCTGCCCGGGAATCGATACTGGAGTCTTGCAGAAAGAATTGGCCCTGACCCAGTCCATTCCCGCCATATTTTTCTGCAAGGCAGATGACGTTTATGTTTTGAATAAGGCTCTGTTGTACGTGACAGCGAACGAGCAATCGCGGCATTTGATGGTCATCCATGTGCACGACAAGGACCAGTTTCCCCCGCCGCTCCTGTCCACGCATGTCGAAAACTTCGACACCATGTACCCAAAGATCAAATGCACATTGTTAACGATCGAAGGCCACTTTGGACCCCCATTGATCGAATTCCTGCATCGGGAGTTGAAAGTCCCAATAAACATGGTGAGTTGTGGGAAAGGAAGTGTGAAAGGCCAATGGCTGAGACAAAAGATAAGTGACGAGGGGCTTAAGGTTTTCAAATGCACATTCCGGCTTGTTATCGCGTTCTCATGTCTGCATCGGAATATGTACTCCCCCTCATTTGATAAGTTCTTATTTCTCTTTCATGTACGCTTACAGATGTTTATTGCCGCGCCCGATGAAACGTTTAAATACAAGTTGGACAAGCTGGGAGGGGTGCGTGTCATCACACACTAGGAATTAGGCATGAATTGGATGGCGATTGAGGAGAACGAGGCGATCGCACTGTGACACTTAGGAGGCCTGCTGTAAATACGGGGATTAGGGGACATGCTGCGAAGATCAGCGTCTCGAGATTTCCCCAATTTGAATAAGCAAGTAATTAAGATAACGTTTCTGGGGCGTTTGATTGCAGTACAGCTCCAATATTCATTGAAAGGTTCATTTAGAATATGGTATTGCATGTGCCCGATGTACGGTTGTGATCGATTTACACCGTACGCCGAGTAAATGCTTTTTCTCTCGCTGTCCGGCGGCGAAACTCTTGCGGTCGAATTCGATCACAAGTGGTACAGCTTATCCTCTATGTGACTCCCATATCACAGCTTATGATGCAGGTCATAATACGGGCTTCGCTGGCCGTTGCTAATATTGTCGCAGCCGTGTACCTCCTGGCTTGTGAAACATACATGAAGCAGTGATGGTTCATGCAATGCACAACGCTACGCACCAGGTCCCTATCTCAAATTATTGCGATCTCTTTTCTTGCATTATGTGCAGTTGCAGTGCAAATTATCGGGGCAAAGAGCAAAGGGTAAACGGTCTTGACGTGCGGCGAAGAGAGACGTCAGTGTCTGCCTTCCGATGTAGGTTTTCCCTCCTCTTTTTCTTTTGAGAGCAAGGAAATGTGGTTGTCGACGCCTTTGGTTCAGTGCCTCTGCATTTGTGCCCTTACCGAAGGTTTGAAGGTAATCATTCGAACCTTAATCCCACAAACACATTTATTTACTCATTGGAATTCAGGGCACGCAATCTATCGCTCAAGAATCGAGCAACGCTTCAACCTTTTGGGGGCAAAGGACGCCCGTTCATGGTAAAACTCCGTTCAGGCGCTTATCACTCCGAAAAGGGTTCCATCCAAGCTCTCTTGCAAGAAGTGGACGCTCTCGTGCCATATTTAGCGGTCCGACCGTCCTCCATCCATGGAGCCGGGGACGGTCTGTGGACATCCGTAGACCTCCCCGCGCAAAAACCACTTGTCTTGTACTACGGCGATTTACGACGCGAGAAGGCACAGGGTCGGTATTGTATTCAGGTTGGCCCCAAACTGACGCTTGATGCCGAGGCTGTACATTCCTTTGTATGTGACAACGCCGACGCGACAGTTGATGTAGAAAACGGACACTTGCGTTATGGAAGCATGCTGAATTTAGGTCGGTACGTGAATGACGCGAAGGGACAACCGGACATGCAGAACAATTTAAGATACGGCCGACTTTTGAGGTTCGATGAATTCGATGAGGACGTTGCCGGGGCACCAAAAAAGAGGGAAAGCAGGCCTCCCTGTGTGGTCATGTATAGCACGCGGAAGATCCGAGCCGGGGAGGAGTTGCTCGCGTCGTATGGGACTGTTTACTGGGCGCGCTGGGGAAGCTTGCTTGCGGAACCTTCGAATTTCAGCCCTGACATCTGCAACTTGTCGGAAAAGAAGAAAGTATGCGTATGAAGGCGTAATTGTGTGCGATGATTTGAAACAGTTAGGCCTTCGCAAGTGAAAGGCCCCTGGGCTGATCTTGTCTCCGAGCAAAGTTTGCTTTATTGCTTTCATTGTGCATTAATACTCAGTTGCGTGTGGCATTTCACACGCCTAAATCAGTCACAAATGGGGGACGCGGGTGCTTTTAGTGTAGGAACCTGATAAATGTGCGTCACCTCATCAGAAGTCACTGTCCGTGTCATCCTCCTCCTCATCCTCACTCTCATACCCAGAGTCATCGTCACTTTCATCCTCGCCTTCCTCCTCTTCCCCTACTTTTTCCTCTTCTTCCTCTTCCTCCTCCTCCTCCTCCACCAACTCCTCCACCAAATCCTCCTCCCCCTCCTCCCCCTCCTCCTCCCTCTCCTCCCCCCCCTCGTTCGGGATCACCTTCTCTCCATGGCCTGGAGGACTATTCTGCGCCTTCGTTTCTTTCCCTTCCCGCCCGCCCGCACTCCCCACCGCCCCCTCCCCCCCTTCCAACGGCACAACGAACACCCCCACCACTGGCCTGTGATCGCTGTGGCGCGCCCCTCCTACCGAGTCGTACTTCTCACATCGGACACGCCCTTCGCAAGCCTTGAACAGGATCCGATCCGTCCAAGCGGGCGCCCGCTTCTTGGGCGAGGTGTCGTACCGGTCCCGGCCCTTGTTGAACTTGAAGGTGGGTAAAAAATGCACGGGACTTTCCACCATCCCCTCAAAAACCCGACGTTTTTCCAGCCGTTCGATGCTGAGCTGGTCGTATTCCAGGAGACGGGCCACCGCTTCCTCCAAGGAGACCTTGGCGTTCTTGACCCGACGCAAGGGCACTTCGATGTCTTCCCGCGGAAGTTCCAAACGGTAATTCAAATCTCCCAGGAAAAACAAACGGTCCACCTTTTTCACCAGCGCGGAAGGCGGAGGTTGGTGGGGTTGTCGCTCGGGGAATGACGAAGAGAGGGGGATCGATTCCTTGGACGCACGGGCTCTCCTTCCTTCCCGCCCGGGCAGTGAGAACGCAAGGAGGCTCTGCACCTCCGTCATCACCCGGTCCACGTCCCCGTTCCGATCTTCCACCCGATGGGCATGGGCCGCCAAGTGGGCGTTGATAAAGAGGAAGGACGTGTGCGTCGCTACCCGGAAGAGCACGGCCTGGCCCCCTTTGTTGTGCAAGAGGTTGCCCACCCCACAGGGGACCTCGCAGACATGGAGGGGGGAGAGGTAAGGAAGGAGGGGTCGCTTGGCCAGCACCGCCAGCTGCATCCCCCCCAGCTTGGTCAAACACAGAAGCATGTGGGTCCGGCCGAAGACGTGGAGGAGAAGCCGCCGCCACTCCCGGGAACGCGATCCCTCGTGCCGTCGGGGTTTTAAATTCTCGAGTTCCTGGGCGCCGACGACGCACAGGTCCGACCGATGCACCTCTGCACTACGGGCCACAAGCACCACGTCCGACAAGGACGGAGACTTCTCCGCCATGTTCCAGGTCACGATGCTTACTGTTAGATTTGAAGGGAGCTGTCGGGGTGGGCCAGGGGCCGGTAGGGGAGACGGAAGGAAGAAGAAAGTAAGGCGTGAATAGCTCGGCGGTCAATGTCATGAACGAGGCTCCACGCACCGGAGGCAATTTTTTCTCCTCATTCATGCGGTGTATCCGGCTTTTTTTCACGCCTGTTGGTTTGCGTGGAAAAGGAGGACAATTAGATGACTACCCCGTTGTTCAGATATTCTCAGTTTTAGAGGTACGGGCTACAAACCTGCACCATGGATTGCCATACGATGCATTAACGACATGGGAATTTAGTCGCTGCCGGTAGCATCGACGGAAACCTACCTCCACTCGGGACAGACAGGGTTCGAGCAGTGGATGCTCCCCACGGGGCACTTCCACTCGCGTTGGTCTTCAAAATGCTGCATGCGAAGGCTAAAATGAATGGCAAAACGCGCCGCAAAACAAATCTAAGGCAACTGGCCATCCCAGGATGCGCCGGGCGGGCACGGATAGACATGGCTGCAGTGGGAGACCGACGGCGCAGGAGACGAGGGCTTGGTCTTGTGGCCAAACAGGTCGAGCTGACCCAAGGACGTACACGCGGGCTTCAGGTCGACGACATTGACAGGGCGCAGTACCAGTATTCGCAGACTCCTGTCCATGTGGATGAAACGGCAAAATGAGCCTTCTTGCGTGCATGTAGACACACAAACACTCCACACAGGACATATTACTTGGCGACGTGAATGGGAATGATCGTGATGGCGTCATCGAGTCTCCCTTGACTCAAGTGACTTCCGAATCAATGGCACGTGGCGTGCACGATGGGTAGAAAATCTGCAAAAACGATGCTACAGCAATGACATTTATACGCGATGTCTAACTGATTGTCTTCACACAATAATTTGTCCTGGCGCGGGCCTGATGGCAGCTGTTGGGCAGCAGCATGGAATGGAAGGCCTTATCAACACTTGGGACGGCAAAAAGGGGCCGACACACAGAAGGCGGACGGACAGGAAATGCGGTGGATGCTCCTGCAGCGCAGAGGGCAGTGTCCAAGACCTGCTTGGCCATTGCTCTGACGATAAGCGTGCTCATAAGAATAGAGGCCGAGGCCCGCAAGGCGGCCGGACCTTGTCTTTTTCTGCCCCCTCTCCAAGGTTGGTGCACCCCGAAATGCATCATGGATGCACATCTAAATTAAGAATTTATGGAATATCTCGTGTATATGACATCTCGGAGAGAGTAAAATATGTCGCGCGAGGGTGTGCACGCCCGAAGTCCGTTCTATGCCCGCTGTTTTGTGCCCGCCAGACCGAATACGTGACGACATACCCCATTCCACGCTGGCTCTTCAATCAATAGGTTCTTTTCGAAACTGTGACATGACGGTGCAGCCTTTCATCATCACCAGTTGTCCCTTTGTTCTTCGTTGTACTTCGGGGATACGTAGCACTCCCAAAGTGCGAACATGGCATTCGCGGCGGGATCTGGCCATGAAAGGTAAAGGCGATGCGAAGCGCGTATCCGACTTTCCCTTTCGCATCTTTGCATTTGGCAAGGAGAAAAAGACTGCCGCTGTAAAAGAGCCCCCTCCAGGCAGCAAAAACATCAACAAACAATCCAAACGTCGAAAGCCATCGGCCAAGGAGGACAAGGGCGGGCGCGGGTTCTTTTCAATCATCGACACGGGCCGCGCGGACAGGAATTCTCCAAAACCGGCAGGGAGGGGGAAAGGCCGACGTGGGAAAAAAGATGGACAGACGGGCTGGTTTTCGTCCCTTTTGTACCCGTGGAGTGGTTTCGCCGCCTTCAATACCGAGTGGAAGGAGCAGATGGTCTTGGCGAAGCGCATCAAGAAGTTGGAGAAAGAAGTGGCGAGGGACTCCACACGCGGGCAACGGGCAAAGGTGGCCCAGTACCGGTACGACGCGCTCAAGACCTTGGAAGAGGTGGAAGCCGCGCGGGCGGGAAGGAGTAGCGGGGAGGGGGGTTCCTTCGACCCGGCCCTGGCAGGCAAGAGCCGCAAAAGCCTCCAACTCGAGGTGGAAGACGCCATGCTACTCCGACAGAGCCCCTCCGCCAAGCCCTCAGGCTCCAAGGCCGGCGCCAAGAAGGGGTTGGGGCCGGGGGGGGAGGTGCTGGTGCGTCCCGAGGACGCAGACGGGCTCTTGCACCAGCTGGAGGCGTCCGCCAAGAGTGAACAGCGGTGGGCTCGTTTGGCTTCTGCGGGGATCGGGGCGAGTCTGGGGGTGGCCTTGCTCCCGTCGCACGACGTGTGGGCGGGAATGGTGGGTGGAGGCCTGGCTGCTTTCCTGACCACGACTCCGGGTATCGTGGGGGACGCCACCCGCATGGCAGGATACAGTGCAGTGAGCGTAGGCAAGGCAGCTTCGGCGTTGGAACAAAAATGTGCCGTCCTGGACAAACTTCGGGGCACGCTCTGGAAAAAGTCCGAGGCCTCGGGCCCCTTTCTGAGGTTTGAATTTCCGTTTTTGGCCAGCTGGCGCAACGCGTACGGAGGGGAGGGCTTTTTGCACCCGGGCATTCGACCGGCACCCCCCATGCGGGACGCCCAGTACGTGGAATATCTGCAGGAGGTGAAGCGTTGGGTGGAGGTGGAGGAACAAGAGGTTTTGCAGGCCCTGCGGAGGAAGGAGGACGAGCGGGTCAGGGATGTGATGGAACGGGAAGAGAGGCGGGAGAGGATGCAGCAGGTAGTGGGAGGGTTGTGGCAGGGAGGCGCGGCCGCGGCGACGAAGCTGAAGACTTTGCTGGTGAGTAGTGCGACGGAAGGCGGGAAGGAAGGGAGGTGGGAAGAGCCTGGGGGGGAGGGAGGTATGGAGGACGACCTGGCTTTCCTCAAGCGGTTCTCGGACTTGGACGTGAAGGCCGGAAGGACCGGGAGGGCCTGGGAGGAAGGCCTGGCGAAGGAGTAGGACGGGGCAATGGGAGCCAAAAGGATGCGGTGACCGGCGCCAGGAAGGAGATTTGAAGGCGATGGAGAGGAGGGGCGAGGCCAGAGGAGATAAGGAGGGCCCGGACGGAGTCGGCGGGCAGGCTGGTGGTGAAGGAATCGACACGTAGGTGGCACCGAGGAGGAGAGGAGAGGCAAAGAGGAAGACGGAGGGGGAGGGGAGGATTATGAGCGTGCGAGAGGTGCATGGACCGGCACGTGTGTACATGTGTAGATTTTCGCAAACACGGGTAGGAACGGGATTTGATTCTTTGGGGGCGCGTTGGGTGGTGCGAAGCGTACGGGTGTACAATGTGTAAGCCAGGAGCAATTTCAAACTAGCCAGTCAAACCATCTCGACGCGGAAACCGGTGTCGCTCCTCGCATTTTTGACCACGCTTGTGCTCCCGTTCCGTCTTGACAGGGGCTTCCTCTTAGCCCATCATTTCTTATTTAGCTTTGCACCGCCCTCCTCTGGCCTCACCACTTATTGCCCTCATCGTCCTTGCCCGAGCTTCAATCCTCATCCACAAGCCCACTTCTGCTGGCGAGCCTTCTGATCTGCACGCCGCATGCATATCAAAACATGGTTGGACGCGGTGCCAATTGCCGTGAACTTACTTACATCCACCGCCAAGACCTAATCTTTCCTCTCCTTTTTCTCCCCCCACCCTTCCGCATCTCCTCCGTCACCCTCGCTCGCCCCTGGCCCCCCGTTGCTCCTCTGTTTCTATCTCCATCAGCATGGTCGGGTCCACGTCCTGACCCTGCGCCTCCGCCAGAAAGGTCAAGATCTGCCGAGGCCCCACTTCCACGTAGGCCCTTTGGCCCAGTCGGTAGGAGAACTCGTCCCTCATAGAGCCTCCACTCACCTCGACCTGTTCCCGGTCTCGGATCAGGTACTGCTCTTTCCTCATCCGCTCCAGCGCCGTCGCCGCGTCCCCTACCCCGTCCAAGGCACCGTGAATCGCATACCCCCCCTCCGCCCCCCCCCCTCCTGCTTGGCTCTTCGACACAAGTTCCAAGCCATCCTGAGCCTCCTGCAACTGTTTGAAGAGGACCTGCTCGGGAATTTTGTTCTGCGCGCAGAAGACCAGGCCCATCACGAGCATGCAGAAACCCCGATAGGCCACATCTTTCCCATAGGCGTTCATCGCCTTGCTCAGGGAGTGAGATCGGATGGAAGTTATCAGGTAGTACGATTCCTGGTCCGCATCTCGGGGGAAACGATAGGCAGGCGGAGTCACCAGCGTGTAGCCAAATATCGATTCGAGCTGCTCGGCCGCTGCCTTCAACACGGGACGGACGAGGGCTTTGCCGTATTTTTTGACGACTTCATCGTGGAGCTTCTGTCGATGCACTGGTTCCCGGCGTGCGGCCTTGAAGAAAATGTATCTAATTGCCTCAGAAACTACCACCTTTTGTTGGTCTTGGCTCAGGCCCTGGAATTGTTTCTCGTCTTGGGGCCGCATTTCGCATTGACTAGCCTGTGTCTCCCGTTGGTTTATCACGGGACCGTCCTCCGTCTGGGTAAATGAGAACAGCGTTTCCACGGGAGTTTGACAGTAGTAGTTTCCATCTTGTGAGGCTTTCATGGGGGGTTGCCTCTTGCGGCTACTTAAGTGTCTCGACTGGGGTCGAGCCCCCTTTCCCCGTCTTGATGTCTTATCCTCCTCCTCCTCTAGTTTCTCGTCCTCAGACGCGTCGTCCTCCACCACCGCCGTTGTCATTCTAGAAGCACGTGTCGATGCTCTTATACTCTTGCCGAGAAGACTTGTGTTTTCCTTCTCGTGCTCTTTTTCGCGGTCGGCGTCCGCCTCGTCCTCGCGGTCTTCATTACCGGGAGCCCGACAGGTCTCTGTCTCCGCTTCTTCCTCGTCTTCCGCAACATCAGGGACGCGACGCTTCCTACCCTTGGGCATTCTATAGAGGCCTGAATACAACAATGCATTAACTTTCATCGTCCGGGTGATGCGATGGCGCTGCGCAAGGGAATATGGGGGGGAAATACTTCGCGTAAACTTCCCCAAGTGGCGGGGAAACACTTGGCGAGACGGACGTGGTGGAGGCGGGAGGTTATCAGGGGGAAAACATCCCCATTTTCCTTGAATCCAGGATTAAACAGAGGTTTTGGTTCCTAATGGAGGACATTTTAGTAATATTTTATTACTAAGGTACTCGGGAGTCTCGAACGAGCGCCTTCGCTTGCGGCTGTCCGTTGGCTGTTTTGATGAAAAACTGCCAATCCCCTACTTTCAGTTCACAACGCAACAATCGACAACAACTTATACTGTAAAGCTCTGGAAGACATACTTGTTTTAAAAGGTATACTCTGTGCTTGAATATCGCGAATCCGAGCGATTGTATCCCGACAGTTGACTACACATGTATCACGAGCCTCTACACTGATATTTTTCATAGTGTACGAGAACGAGGAAGCCTTCACATCATATACAGCGCGGTCCCACCCCTTGTTGCACACAGGTACAACTTCAACATGCACACATAGGCATGACACTACTCCTTTGTAATTATTTTTAGGCATCTGTGCAAAAAATTCTGTCTTTCATGCTCCTGACTTTAATTCACAAACCGTCTCGGTGAGTTTCCGTCGACGTCTAAATCGTGCCCCACTCACAGGCTTGAATGGTTGAGTAGGCTCGTCCCCCAGGGGCTGGCTCCCGCGAGATCCGCCAGTAGTATTCCGGCATCGAAAACCCGGTCTGTGCACGTGAAACGCCCAAAACAAGCGATAAGAACACATGAGTTTTTTTAACAGGGAATTATTATGGAGTGTTTGTGAACGTTGTGCCATTTCAAGTAAGTGTCACTTTATGTCCGTAATTTTCACATGATTTTATATCATCAGCCTCACATCTCACCTGGGTGCTCAGTTCCTGTTTGACCATATCCACAAAATCCTCGTCGTGTGTAATCACTATTAATTGAAAATTTTGCTGCCGGGATCGTTCAGCAATCAATCGGGCGATTGCCCCCGCCAGCCCTTCCTTGTTCTCGTGGTCTAAATTGGTCGTGGGCTCATCCAAAGTCATGACTCCACAACTGATGCAGAAAGTTTCCGCCAAGGCCAGACGGATCACTATACTCGCCAGTACGCGCTGACCTGCTGAACAACGGCCTCGCATGTCCAACAGCGTTGCTCCCTTTTTCATCACGACCCGATAGTTGTAGGACCGTGTCGCTCTTCCCCCGCCGTCCTCACCAGAGACAATGGCTATCTCCTCGATGTCGTTCCCACGGTAGGTGCGTGTCCAGAGCTCCCGGATGATTTTGTTGATTTCTTCGATCTTCATCTTGTGGTACTGCATCAGGGCGCGGTCCAAGGCCTAAACGGTTGACAGTTTGTAGAGAGCGGGAAGGAAAGTAAAATAAATTCGAACCAATCCATCAGATATGGCCTGACTCAGACAGATGGCTTGCCCGTATCATGAATCACACCACCAAATCGATGCTAGCAGCATGCGGATCCCTTGCTGATGCTCCATTATCTCTTTCTTATCCCTCATCAAATGCAAAGCATGGCTTGGAGACGCCGCATTTGTCCTCTTCATCGTAAGAGTGCCCTACCTTGTGGTACTTCTGCAAATCCTCCACAGCCAGCATGGTCGTTTCCGCCATAATTTTCACATTCCGAAAACGCTTTTCGATGTTTTTCAATTTGTCTGACCTCAACTTAGCCTGTTGCTCCTGTTGTACGGCCGTCAATGTGTCAATACGTGCCTCATTACGAATCTTCATTTCACGGGCATCCCGATATTGGTTTTGCACCTTATCAAGGGTACGTTCCAATGCTTTTTTCTCCTCGTTCTCGTCGACACGCTTTCGCAGCATTGCCAGCTCCTCCTTCTCTTTCTCCAGCTCGCTAAGCATACGCCGATACGTCACATTATCTTCGATTTGCCGTCGAAGCTGGTCCTTGCCCTCCGAGCGGTTGGCCACCACCTGAATCTGCGGCGCAATCTCTTCTAGCTGCCCCTCCACCCCTTGAAGATCTTGTTTCAAGCGGGCCTGAGCCGCTTCTAGTTCCACCAATTGCGTGCCCAGGGCCTTCTTTTCCCAATCCTGGAGCTTGCATTGCAACGCATCGAACCCTTGATACCGCTGCATGCACTCAATCACTTTTCGTTGCTTATCCGCCTCCTCGGCGTCTAACCTGACTTTCAGCGTCTCAAAATCCGCTTGATACTGCTTCAACGCTTGTCGCAGTGGAATCTCCTCCTCTGTGGCTAGCTTCACCTCTGCCTCCACCTCGCATTGCCGGGCTTTCAGGCGAGTCTTCTCCTGCTCCAACTCTTGGGAGCGGCTCATCATCTTCACCTTCTCTTCCAACGCCGTCTCTGCCGCACGGACTAACTCCGCTTGATTGATCATTCGTTTGGCAGCTTTTGACTGCTTTGCCTGAGTTTCCTGAAGGTGTCGATTTGTCTCGGTCTGGGTCGCGCGCAAAGATTTGAGCGACGCCTCGACGGCTTCCAAGTCACGTTCATCCCCGTCCACCGAATACGTCTGCAGCCGCTTTCGCTTGAAGTCCAATTCTTCCCTTTTTTTGTACAATTCCGCGCACGTGCTGCTCATTCCCGTTACCTGAGACAGGCACTCCTCTACATTCTTTTTTTGCCGCTCTTTTTTCACCATCTCTTCCTCCAAAGACCGCACGGACGCCCGCCATTTTGCATTTTGCTCATTGGCAAGTTTCATTCGTTCTTCAACCTCGCAAAGTTTCGCCCGCAAAGGAATCAATTCTTTGACATCCGTGGCGCAGGCTCGCAAGTCAGCGAGCTGCTGCTGATGCCTCGGCAAGGACACTTCAAGTTTCTGCACTTTGTCCGTCCATTTCCGTATCCCCGTGGCGAGACTTTCCTCTAGCAGCTCCACTCCTTTGGCATCCAAGGGCGTGGTGCAGCACATACAGGTGTTGGCTTCCTTGCTTTGGTCAATAAGTAGTTCACAGAAACCTTTCTTGGTCCGGAACTCGTGCGAGCTGCGAATATCTGTGTCGACGACGGCCTGGACCTCGCGCAAGGCCCCTTCGATGTCTCGATCATCGAAACGGTAAGGGTATTTCTCCGGGTTTTTCCGGATTTTTTCCGCGAACTCTTCTTGCAAGGCTTCCAAAATGTGACGCGCCTTCTCAACCGCGCTCCGTTTCTCCAGCCCGTCGATTTCTGCCGCATACATGTCTGCTTCGCGTTTGTCGCGTGCCTGATTCGTGCCTATCTCTGTGAGTTCTTGTCGCGCCTGTACTAATGCATCAGCCTGGATCTTGACGGCCGTCGCGTGCGTAGGAATTAGCTTGGCGTTCAATTCAGTGACCGCCTGTTGCATGGTGTTCAGGTCTGGAGCCAGGTCGTGCGAGAGGAAGGGACGATACATGCTGCTGTTGAAACGCGCCACTTCCGCCTCGAGTCTTTCCATCTTGCTGGTATGGTCCCGCTGGTTCACATCGTACTCGGTGCGTTCCTTGCTGTTCTCTTTCATGGATTCCCACACCTTTTGTTCCCCGTCAAGTTCCACCGCCACCTCCCGCAAAGTCTTTTCCAGGTTTTTCACCGTCTTTTCGAATTCCATCCCTCTTCCTTTCGCCGCGACCACCTCGTAGTCGGCACGGGCGCGTTCGACCTCTTGTTGCATCGAGCTCAAAACGGAGGCCGGCACAGCAGCTTGTCGGTGCAATTCATTCGTGATCTCTGTGAACTTTTCCTCGATGTTTTTCATTTCCGCCTGACGGGCTGTCTTTCCCGACTCATTCGCCAGTAATTTCGCCTCCAGCTCCGTCATTTCTGCCCTCTTTCTCGTCAAACACCGTGATTTTTCCGTCTTGAAGGCCTCCAATTCTCGCGACAACGTCTCCTGCTTCCCTTGGAAATCGGAAAGGAAACGCTTAGTTTCCACGACAGGCAACTCCGCTGCCACGTGCGACATAATGGCCCTGTTACCAACGTCCCCTCTCTCGGTACCAGAAGCCTGCGAGAGGGTTCCAGCCAGAGTGCGAGGGAGAGGTAGAGCATACGCGTCGCACATGGCCACGATCTCCCGGTTCCGATCCGCCATCAATTGCTGCACTTGACCCATCTGCGCCTTGAGCTCCCCCCGCTGCCCCACCATCCGTTGCATCTCTGCCCGGTAGTTTTCAGTCGCTTTCTTGTGCGTCGTTTCCTTTTGCCGGAGCCGCGTCAGCTCCCTTTGCACGTCCTCGTGCTCCGTGGCGAAGGAGACAAGCCGCGCCTGCAAGGACTCGTCCGTCTCCCCTTCCATTTCCTGGCAGCCCAGGCTCTTCTTCTTTTCCGCCACGGCCCGCGTCCGCTCCTCGACCAGCATCTCCTTGGTCCCCAATGCCTGGAGCACGCCCTTGACCTCGACCAAAGCCTCCTCAGCCTGCCGCAACCGAGCCTGCAACGTGTTGATCCGGTCCTCTACAGTCTCCTGCTTGGCCTGTATGTCTTGGATCTCGGCAGTTTTACGCTCCAGCTCGTGGTGGATGTCGCTCGCCGTTTCTCTGTTCTCCGTCAACGCAGCCAGGTCCAACCTGAGATTCTTCAGCTCCTCAGCACGGCCTTTCCGACATTTTTCGATGGCTTCCAGCGCCTTGGTATAACGCGCGGATTCAAATATGTCGTCGAATTTCTTCTTAAGAGTCGCGCCGTCCTGCAACGGCCAACTGCTCTCTTCTTGATGACAGAAAACCACACTCTCCAAGATGGCCGCAGAAATGTCAGTGGCCTGTGGGACGAAGGCGTTCAAGTCTTGGCATTTATGCCCTAGGGACTCGGATTTCTTCGTAACGGGATTGATCGTCTTAATCACGCCCTCCAACTGCTTGAATGTTGGGTTTTTGCTTTTGCCTTTGTATTGCAGCTGCAAAGAGCGCACGACCACCATGCGCTTCCCGTCGCGCGCCTTAAACCGGAGCTTAATCGATGCTTTGACTTCCGTGTCGTCGGTCAACTTGGGATCGTGGATCCAGCTTTGTCCCGATGTGGACGCCCCGCCTGGGGGTAATTTACCCGTACATGCATACTTGAGACACTCGATGATAGTGGTCTTGCCAGACCCGTTCTGCCCTACAATCATTGTCAAAGGGCTGTAAAACTCAATGGTCTGCTCGTCATCAGGGGAGAACGATCGAATGCCCCGCAGGGCCATTTTCTCCAATCCTGCCATCCCGGAAAGCTTGCCAAGCTGTGTCCTGTGGCTGCTCAGGTGAAAGAAAAGAAGAAGGAAAAAAAAAACATGAGGTTGTGTGATAAAACAAGACACTGAACAGTACATACATAGAACATTTCTAAGTATGTCGAGTGAAAATCAAAGCATGCATTATGATTTGACTCAGACGCTGCAGCGCATTTTTTATAATCAAATTCAAATCATTGTATTCACAGGGATGGGCGTGGATTCCTGTGGTTTTTCACCTTGGGGAGTTTAGTGGAATGTAGTGATGGAAAATCGCCGTCTTTCCCCCAAAGCGGGGAACCAGCGACCGAGACCCGGTGGAAGGCATCCCGTCACATTTAGTTCATGTGAGCAGTGCCAATGACCACATTTACGGCGGGCATTCTCATGTACGGTTTCCTGCTGCTCAATCAAATATGCTTCCATGGCGGAAGCGCGTTTTTTGGGATCGTTAGTACGAACAGACCGTTCGTAATCCCGAGTCTTAGTATCTTCCCGTGGCCTCAATGCCTTCATGCTTTTTAAAATACGACTTGCAAAGTCACGCGAGCTTACCCAATAAAATGCATGGAGGTGTTCGAACAGGCTCGAAAGATTCTGATCATGGCGCATAAAGACGCCCGTAGCCCCATTGCCTGCACATTTGTCGCAATCTTGCAGGTCTACAGCTGTTATTTTTAGTAACAACTAGCGCACCTAAAGATTGGGTGTGAAGACTACTGCTCTTTTTTACGTGTAGAGAAGTGTGTCAATCGTTTGTCCTTTGCGCAATTCAAGTATGCCTTGGCGTGATTGCAGCGTTCGCAGCGGTATCGTTCCATACTTTGTCACACCAGCACACTTACCGCGCTATGCTTGACTTCGCCCTCTAATCATCATTTTTGGATCATCTCTGGTTTCTATAATCAGCCTGACACCAGAAGAAAGAGAGAAAAAGGGCAAGGAATAGCTTCTGCTTGCGAGGGAAGCAATTGAAGAGCCTGGCAGCAACATGGCGATCGACTCTATCGCAGAGGAAGGGGGGAGAAAAAAAAAAGACGACGTGAGACACGCAGGAGAGGAGGTTGCCGGCGCGGAAAGTAATGGTCGTAAGCGCAAGCGCAAACGCTCGCGGAAAACGCATAAAAAGGCGGAGGATGACGAGGAGGAAGGATGGGTTTCGGAGGAGGACGGCACTACGGGCAGGGCGGGGGAAGAGGAGGAGGGCTATGACAACGCGCCATCATCAACACCTGAAAGCGGTCGTCCTGACGGTAGCGCAGCTGCCGCGGGTACCGTATACGTAGAAGGTATATCGTACGAGGCAACAGAAGACGACCTTGTTCGTTTCTTTCAGGACAAGGGGTGTGGGAAAGTAAAAGAAGTCCGCCTCCCCCGTTGGCAAGACAGCGGTCGTCCCCGTGGGTATGCCCACATCGAGTTCAAGAAAACGGACGAAGGCGTTGCCAAAGCGTTGTCCCTGAGCGGCGCAAGGATGATGGGACGATACTTGACGGTGCAAAGGGCACAAGCACCCAAAAGCTTGGGTGTTGGTGGAAGTCTGCCGTTGAAGGACAAGCCGCCAGGTGCGTCGACTGGGCAGGGAAGAAGAGGAAAGCGGGCTGTGGGGGGGTACAGGAATGGATTAAGGCGGGATATGGACATGGGAATGCACAGGGTGGATGATAGCACCGATCACAGGGCGCGTGTCCAGAGGATTAGTACCATTTGAAAAGTTTGAGATCTGCAATGGCGTTGAAGAACACAAATACGAGTAGTGAAATGATGGACACAAAGACCCCCACCCAGAGCATGAGAACGACGTCCACCATGAAACAGAATCACTACTCATAAAGCTGCACTTTCATTTTCTCTTTTTTTCATCCACAATTTAGGTTGCGACACAGTATTCGTCAAAAATCTGTGCGTAAGGAAAACTTTTCGATGTAACCCCCCTTCTTGCCCTCCATTTTTTTTCTCTGGGAACCATTCCCCCACCGCGTTCATCCTGACCTATTCTCTTTCACTCCTTTTGCCCCTCCTGTTATCTTCCCTCAGGCCCTACAACACTACGGAAGACGCGGTGCGCGAGGCCTTCACGTTCTGCGGGAAGATCAAGACGGTTCGCCTGGCCGTATGGCAGCACACGCAGCAGCAGAAAGGCTTTTGCTACGTACAATTCGAGAAGGAGAATGCGGCGGAAATTGCGGTCAAGAAGCAGGGGGCGATCCAAGTGGGCGGGAGGAAGGTCTTTGTCGACTACGAGACGGGGGCACCAAAAGCGAGCTACAGGGCACCCGACGGTCGGCAGTGGAGCAAGGCGCAAAAAAAAATGAGAAGATCGTGAGAGGATGAATGGAGGCATGCACGAAAGAATTTACGCGTGAGGCAAGGAATGTACTAATTGATGCACGCCGTTGCTTGCTCTGGATTTCAATGTCCGTCTGGACCCCGATTTGCGCTTTCTTTTGTGCTCAACTACGCGGTTGGGAAGTGAGCGATAGATGGAATCGGCGTACACAATCAAATTTTATGAAATATAGTGTCTCCTAGAGTAGGAGATGTGTCGAGCAGAATAGCTGAGGCTCTCGTAGGGTCATGATTCGAGCTCAATCAGGTCAAGTCGTTTCATTCTACGATGTCACTTGCTTGTCTGAGGCATATGACATTCCCTCCCCCTTATCCTCCCGCTATTTACACGTGAGCTGCATACCGAGACTTCTTCAAAATTGAGTCTGACTTGCAGGAGAGGAACCAACTGAACGTCTGGTCGCATCACATGACGACACGGAGGACGACAGGAAATGGTCCCCTCTTTTCCAAGCTTTGAGAACCTGGTGCTTAGAAAAGCTTTACTGCGTCTTTCATCCCTTCTTTATAAGCGCATTTCAATTGGGCACCTACAAACCCTGTCCTCACGGCACCGCCACTGTATGCGCCTATCTGTACCAACACCGCTTATGCACATAGGCACTGTCCTGAAACAAGTGTCTCTTACCAGCCTTTCTCCCTTTTTTTCCTAATGGGGCCCTGGAAAGCGACCTTTGAACTATCATGTCTTCGTATTTCGCGCGTTCTCCCCCGAACGCTAAGCTCTGTACATACAAACGTACTTTACAAAGAGTCGCCGGCTCCACCATCATGGAACGTTTATAAAAGCCCGGCGTGGCTCTTCATTTTCACGGTATCCGAGTGTGCAGGTAGTAAGTCCCCCCTCCACCTGCCTGTTCCTCTACTTAGTATTCACTGCCCAAGCCGGGAGTGGCAACATTGAGGGTACCACGGGACGTGGGAGCAGCCCCGGCATGAGCGTGGGCCTATCTGGCCCTTGACGTACCAAGCCTTCCTCTCCTCCATGCCGGTCGCGCCCCAACACCACCACCGGTTCTTTCTTCCCTTTGTGCAGAGCGTTTTGTCGCCGCTTTATCCAGGCACGCTCCTCCTGCCTGATTTTTTTGTTCCCCAAACCCCCGAACCCAAAGGCAGGAAGGATCCTCGCTATTCTCGCTGCCACCGTTTTCTGGTAGTTGGAGGCAATCAAATGGTAGCGTTGCCGCCAGGAGGAGAGGGGCCGGTTGTACAGGTCCAGACCCAACAAGTGCATGGGGGTGGTGAGGAACTGCATGGCCACGGGACAGAAGAGCTGCGAGAGGAAGATGAACCGAAGGTAGGAAAAAGTAGGTTGGCAATCGAAAATATACGCATACAACCGTCTCGTGTCTGGAACAGTTCTAATCAAGCCTAAGGCGTGTATCTATATATATGTATATATATAGACTCTCTCCCTTACCTGGGCCGCCACGTCCGCCGCTCCTGCAGGCACGCCCAGCTTTGTGTGCATCTCATGCGCCAAGGGCTCAGGCACATTGAATGAAGCTCCCATGGTCACCAAGTCCCGCGAGAAAAAAAACAAGTAGGACGACGCTGGCAGGCCTCGGGGGGCCACGGTGCCGAACATGCGTGCGTAGGCCCTGTCCTTGGCGATACCGGCGCCCATGTTGGCCGTGGTGGTAGCCAAGAGGCGGGGCACGTCCGCCTGGTAGTCGTAGGCTTTGCTGGTGGTGTTGACGAGGTTGGCAGCGAAGTAAGTGACGCCGTACACGGTCCAGACCATGAGGACCTCTGGCCTCCGGAGGAAGGTCAGAGGGTCGCGGACGAGAGATTGAAACGAGGAGACGATGGAGGACTCCAGTGACGCGGCCCCGGCTTGATTTTGTATGATGGCTTTATCTATGACACTGGATGTGGAAGACAAGACAAAAACGGGACGTTGGCGAAAAAAGTAAGCTTGTGAAAAGGAAGTCGGTCGAGAGGTTCCAGCATGTTCGAGGCAATTTCGACCCTTTGCACTACAGCCGAGAGATCTGTCCGCTCTTGTTAATATTACTGGGTATATAAGCGTACCTGACGAAAGGCGCCACCATAGCCGACGCGCCCATGGCTGCTATCAGGTCCGCGAATATGTGTTGGCCAAGAAGCTCGTCCTCCAAGGTATTATGTTGGTGAGGCTGGAAAGTCCCAGACATAACACCAGCCGCTACGGCCCGAGGATCACTTGGCCTCACAGACGTTGACGAGTCTATCATCCTCCTATTTTTGAACGGGAGATATGGGAATGGGACGTTCAAATACGGGAACGGTGAGGGTTAACAGGAACGTGAAAATTTTAGGAATGGCGATCTTGTCGGCGCTCGGGGGATTTCCGGTCCTTGCCTAGGCATTACGGCGTGACCTAAGCCCTTGCAAGCATCATCCATCCCTCTATGAGCCAGGAATTACAGATTTTGGGCACCTTACCAATAATGGGGAAACAACGAGCTGTTACTTCAAATCGAAAGAGAAGCCAGGTCGATCTCCTGCCGGAATCCCCCCAGAGGCTGCCGGGGAGTCGGCGGCCTCTTGTCCAGTAAAAAACGACTTAAGACGTCCACCTTTGAAACGAAATATTAAGGCCTGTGCACTACAATGAAAATTTAGTAAAATTTTAGTCAGAAGTGTGTGCACGTTGGTGTCCAGGTGGGCGAAATGGTCCCACGATGACGCGGCAAAGGGCGTGACGAAAGCTCAGGACTGTTCCTGTCTCTTTTTCCCGGCCTCGCTTTTTCCTTGGCGTTCAAGTTTTTTTACCGCCCCCTCCCCCCAAAAATGATCTTTTTTTAGCGACTGCTGTTTGAAGCAAGGGAGCACGGTGGTCGAGTATGTTTTCTCAGGCATGGGCTGCTTATGTGGTATTATTGCTCGATCTTTGTTGCATTTTTGGCGCTTTTGACACTTTCTGGACAGCAAGACTTTCATTCAACGTTAGAAAATTGCTGTCGGCTCCCACCCAGCTGTACATGCCTTCTACACTGCAGTGCCTCAAACACTCCATTGCTTTCATCACATGAAATATCGACATTTCATTCGCGTCTATCGATTTCATTTCACAAAGTCAGTCGTTTTCGTGTCTTGATTCGGAGACGCCAGGGGAACTTTTTGAAATAAAGAAAAGTACTTCTCACGCGATTGGATCGAATTTTTGGCCATTAATTTAGAATGACGACAGTCGCATTTTCCTATTTGGTCTCCTAATTAACAAGGAAATCACTTAGTGTGCCTGATGAATACTTTGTTGGCCAACGCGTGATGAACGTCGCTTTGTATTGGAACAAGAGCTTTGTTTTCGTCAGGCTAAGAACAAAGCAAAGTATCGCCGCTTTTTACAATTTTGTATCGAACCCTTTCCTAACAAAGAGCTCCCGGAGATCATTTAGATAGCTTTCATGCTCGCAAGTTTTGCTTTACCGTTAAAGACGACATTCTCGTCGGCACGCCCTAGGCCGATTTTGCTGCACAGCTCGATCCGACGATGCATATGTACCCTAGAAGACCGCACTTAGATCCGCACCAGAAGCAGCCGAGCAAGGGGTTGTGTGACAATAAGGATGCGAGAGTGACTTTGAGTTTGCTCAGCCAAATGTGCGGCAAATCGACGCGAAAATGAGCAGCCATATCGCCTTGAGACAGCGTCCACAAAGAGGATAAATTCTCACAAGGGTAGCGACCTGCCCACCCTCTGAGGCTCCTTGGCGCGGCAACTAACTCAGAGATGGGTTTAAGCTGCCGCGCATGCTTCGAAGTTCCGCCTGCATACTGCAAGGCCATCAAGTAGATCGTGAACTGGATTGTCTTTCCGCGTCACTGGGCGCGCTAAGCCTGTGCCATCCCTCGCTTACTTTGGTCTGGGGATCCGATGGGGCTGTACCGTAAAAAATCATTATCCCACCTTGCGGAAGCCGCTGCCCGGGAAGACTTGATACATGTACTGGCATTGATCCCAGGATAAAATGTGACATGACCTAACGTCCACCAGATGCATTTTGTTCCATGCGCCATCAGCTGAGAAGACAACGCCCACTTGACCTTTCGCTCCAGCGCCATTTTTGTCCTCATGTCTGCGAACAAAGCCATACTCCTTCTCGACTGGGGCGTCCAGCGTAAGCAGAACAACTTCTTCATGGCAAGGCTTCATAACGGACAAAAGACATGCATAAAGTTCTTCGTGCAAACTCACCCATTCTTTCTCTGGAGTAGCTTTCGGGTGGGAACCGAGGAAGGAGGGCCTCTCGCGCAACATTACCAAAGAAGTCGCTTTCTATCGTGAGATATCTGCACGTGCAATCCATAGAGCAGGTCAGATTTATAACACACGAGAGGAATCTGTCCCTTTGGATGCTTTTTTGATGCCTTTTGGTCCTTTTGATGCATGAAGTGCTCCTATTCATTTTCCTGCCATCTGATATTGCAGTATCTCTAGCGATGATCAGCGATCAGAACAATATGGTACGTGGCGACCTCAATTGAGAACATTATTTAGCCGTGTTGATAAGAGCTGTAATGTTCCAGAAAGAAATTAAGCCGTTCATGTACTTCATGTACCTTTTCTTCTAGTTGAGGTCTCGCAGCAAGTCTACATATTCACTTACAGCTTCGCTCACCCGCCTCTCACACAAGGAGATGTGTTACATCGCGCGCAGCGTTTGGAGTCGCCTCGGGAGTCACACGTATGCATAGATCCAGCACTGCGCCGGAGGCGACCCCCGAGACCGACTTGCCACAAAGCCAGACTTTATATTACAATGCAACTATATCTCGGCTTCTACAAAGATGGCGACGTTTCAGACAGCGACAAGAGAACCCACCGGATGAGGCGTCTGAGGTTCAAGAAGAAAAAGCCGAAGAGAATTCAGAGGTTCATCCCGGTCTCCTTGGGTGCTGTCTCCGCCGTATTGCCAGTGATGTCGTAAGCCAGAGTGAGGAGGATGATTCACAGGATAATGAAGGTAGCCATAGCGAGGCCACCATATCAGCTGATGCATTTTTTAACCACCACGTTGCGGGTTTCCTATCATCAACACTTGCGTATTACTGCTTTGGATTGACCTTCTTCATCTCTCCCACTGGCCCCTCAGCTCACGTCCCGGATTCTGAAATGGCACGAAATGCCTATAGATTGTCGCCGGCTGCATTTTATTTGCTCTTCGCCGGTCGCTTCGTAGGTGCACCGCTCTTTGGTCATTTTGGAGATTTGCACGGTCGTCGTCCCGCCTTATCCTTGGCGCTGCTTTTAGTCGGCCTCACGACAATTGCCATGGGTTGTTTCCCTTTCCGTGATTCTCGAGAGGATGGACCGTCGGGTGTATGGGCCGTGATACGCTTCTTGCAAGGCATTGGCATTGGTGGTCAGTGGCCAGGTACCATCCTGATATCCATGGAAGCCTGTAAAGATGAGAATCATGGTGCTGTAGCCGCAGGGATTTCACACTCCGGCGTTTTTATTGGTTTGGGCCTGGCCGCTGGGGCCGCGTACCAGCTATTAGGGCAGGATGGAGGTGGAGCACCAATGCGGGCAGCATTCTGCATCGGGGGTGGTCTCATGCTTCCAACAGCCGCATGGGCGTACTGTGGGGACCATGAGACGGAGTTCTTTCGACAACGAGAGATGGAGGACATGGAGCGATATCCTTGGTTGGCCATGGGAAAGCAGCGGTTTTGGGCACTGTTTTTCGGGTGGACGACGCTCTTGATCGACGCCTGGACTCAAGCCATGTTGATTTATCAGTGGCCAATTATATTTCCACACGGGAGTGGCTTTGGGCCTCACGGACATAATAACGAAGAAAGAAGTGCAACAGCCGCCACTAAAGACGTGCAAGGATGTATAGCAATGGCGCTGTTAGTAGCAGTTGCTGTTACCATTGTGAGCGCCGTTCTCCGCGGACTGTCCTTCTCGCGGTGTCTTCTGTACCGTATTGGGGCAGTTTTGACCTGTGTGTGCACTTGGTTATTCTTTATTTTGGGGGCAGGTACGGTGCGTCGTCATAAACCTCTTGGCTGGCTCTTTGGAGGGTACATTCTTGCCCTCGGCTTAGGTCTTGGCACGATGCAAGGGCCATTAGCCGCCTTGATGGCTGAGCCTTTCCCTACCCGCATTGCTTATGCAGGTCTTGGTACGCTCTACCACACCGCACATGCCGCTGTCGGGGCCGCCTATCCCTCTTTGGCTTCGTGGCTTTTGAGAAAAGGGACAAGTTCCGTGTTGACATTACAGGGAGGCGTTCGTCCGATTTATCTCGGGGTCGTCAGCTTGATCGCAACAGCCTTGGCGTTATACACCACCCCGTTTTTAAAGGGTTATGCCCGTGTACGATCTCTGGCCGGCGCTCAAGGTTTGAGAGTCCGGGACTGCGTGGCCATGTCCTTTGATGTTCCGTCTACTACTATTCGACCCGCACCTGTCCCACAGCCTTGCGCGCAACCCTCCGGTAGCTTCACTCTCCCTGGACTAAAAGTTCAACCACGTCAATTACCGCTCGTGGAGCGAGACGTGGAGCGAGGCAGAGCGATACAACGATAGAAAGCATGTCTGCTCTTGGTTACATTGCATTACTCTTTATGCCTGTATTCTCGACTAGACACGGCACGCAGGCCGCGCAGGACACCTATTCAGGTTTGCCTTGTACGTTTGTCACCTTTGTATAAGAGATGGTCCTTGTGCTCGTTTGGTGTATATAACTTCGTACCATGCAGCCGATAAATGTAGAACAGTGACGAAAGAAGCTTGCCAACACTCAACAAAAAGCAAAAGATTCAGCAAGCACACGGAGAAATATCAATAGTACACACTCAGCTCCTTATTTACAGAAGAAATTTTGGTGGATGTCGGTGAATTGATACGCATTGCTTCCGCTGTCTCGTACTATATCGTGGGGCCCACCGCTGGTGCGGAGGTTTCTCTTGGGTTCAAGCCCATACGTGTAGGTAGGTGCTCTTCCGGTTCCCAGTCGTTTGGATGCACCGGACGATAGTGCCGCATTGGTCTATCCTCCTCGCCACATTCATTCGCAGCGAACATTGTTTCGCTGTCAGTCACAGGGAGGGTATACCCCCCGACTTGTACAAGCGCTGTTGCTTCAGCAAGAGACGTGGGCAAAGCCAACCGCAGCCGCAATGCCCCACAGTTGGGGAAGTTCAAGCGCCGATACATTGTCTCCCCGTATCCTAGAGCAGTGAAACACATAGCCTGATTGATACCGCTATGGGCAACGATTAAAACCCTCTCTCCTGGTTGCGACTGCGTCAAGATTTGCTCCCAACTCCGTCGCGCTCGCATCCATAATTCGCGGACGGGAAAGTGGTCTCCCACACGAAAAATCGCAGGTTCATTCATCCAGTTGTGAAATTCTTCTGGGAATTGTGCCTGAAGGTCCTGACGTAGGTGCCCTTGCCAATCGTATAGACAAATTTCCTGGATCTCGGGCACGAATGTGGGAGCGCACTTGGGGTAATCCGTCCAACCCAACCTGCGCCACTCCTTTTCCATTAGATCGAAGGTATGTCGAGCACGTGCCAATGGTGAGATAAAAATTCTGTCGAAGCGCTGTTTACGTGCAGCCAATGCCCTTCCCAGTTCAAGAGCTTGAGACTCGCCTTTCGATGTCAGGCGTGACACATCCTCCATTCCCTGACAACGCCCTTCAGCATTATGGCAAGTTTCCCCGTGTCGACATAAAATGACATCAATATACGAGAAACCACTCCTGTCGCCGTCGCGAGATATTTTGACGCCAGCGGCAGCTACACCTGACATTTTACTTCTTTTCTGGCTTGATACGCTAGAAAAAGCGGCACTTCGACAGATATTCACAAAAAGTAATAATCCCCGAACTGCCAAAGCCCGCATGTCTTGTAATCTGTTACAAATGGAATAGAATTTTATGTGCACAAGAGCGTGGTGAGATCAAAAGAGACTACATTTATCTTTTAAAATGTCGTCTGACACGTCCAACCAGACTCGCGGTGCGACGTTAACCTCCCGGCTCCCGATGCAGATGAATGGCCCACTTACTTCCTCCTAAGCGATTTGCGATGCTTTACGATGCTTTATTCTGACTATCCTCCGTTTGTCCATCGAACACAGAATATTTCATGCAGGGGAGTGGCAGCATGGGGAGTCCTGATACCATGGCAGCCCCTCCTTCGACGCACGAGACAGCAAAAACTGCTGTCCTCCTGCCCTCTGATCCCTTACCAGCGGAGACGCCCACGGTCCAAGGATTTGACTGGAATGCCGCCATTTCATCGCCTGAGGGCGTGACATTGCATGGATTGTTAGGTTCATATCTAACCACAGGATTTCAAGCGACCAACTTGGGTTTGGCTATCAAGGAAATCGAACGTATGCGAGCCTGGCGCCTGAGCGATGTTCCCGTAGCTACAGACGAGGATGAGGATTTGATCGATCCCGGTGTACGTGCTCAAATAAAGTGCAAAATTTTCCTAGCCTACACCTCCAATCTCATCTCATCAGGCCTAAGAGAAACCTTGCGGTTCCTCGTGGAACATAAAATGGTGGATGTCGTAGTGACGACAGCAGGAGGCGTTGAGGAGGATTTAATCAAATGTTTGGCAGCAACGCGACTCGGAGACTTTACCATGGCCGGGGCTGAACTCCGTAAGCGTGGAATAAATCGCATTGGAAACCTGTTGGTACCCAACCAAAATTATTGCCTTTTTGAAGACTGGTTGACGCCGATCCTACACGCCATGGCCACGGAACAAACCGCCTACGGGCAACGATGGAGCCCGTCCCGCCTCATTGAGCGACTGGGCAGGGAGATCAACCACCCGGATTCAATCTGCTACTGGGCGGCCAAACACGGAATTCCTGTCTTCTGCCCGGCCCTGACGGACGGCTCACTGGGGGACATGCTGTATTTTTTTTCGTACAAGCAACCCGAGTTCGCGATCGACATGGTCGCGGACATCCGGCGTTTGAACGACGAAGCCGTGCATGCCAAGGCCACGGGGATGATCATTCTCGGAGGAGGCTTGGTCAAACACCACACGTGCAACGCCAACTTGATGAGGAATGGGGCGGACTTTGCCGTCTTTGTGAATACCGGGCAGGAGTTCGACGGGAGCGATTCAGGAGCCCGCCCCGACGAAGCCGTGTCTTGGGGAAAAGTGCGGGCGGATGCACGCCCGATCAAGGTGTACGGAGATGCCACGCTTGTGTTCCCCTTACTGGTCGCGCAGACCTTTGCAAAGGACGAGGTGTTGACGGCAAGAAAGGGAATGGGGAACGGGGTCGGGACAGGGGAAAATGGGGTGGGGGAATCCAAACGGTCGCGGATCGAGTGATGTCCAAATAGGAGAGAGAGGGGCAAAACATCAGCTTTTCAGGCGAACAAGATGGAAACGGCCGAGATGGTACGGCGTGCATTCGTGTATCGACAGAGTATGTGTTTTACTTTGTTGAAGCTCCGTGTGTAACCTCTTATCGCACCTGTTTATTACTCACACTCCTTCCCCCTCTTCCGTCTTGGCACGGTCATTTGCTGCTTCTTCACTCAAGTCGAGATATTCTCCCACGCATGCATCGCGGATCGCGCTCCAGACCGCCCGCTTGTTCACTCCCGTCACGGAGGAAAACGCGACTGGCATGCCCACCGGCAGCTTGAAATATTGGTGCAACCTACCCAGATTCTCTTCGATATCTTCGTGCTTGAGCTTGTCAACCTTAGTGGCAAGCACAAGCAAAGGAATATTGGCAGCCCGGAAGTATTTCATCATGTTCAAATCACTTTTCTGAGGCTCCCGCCTTGCGTCCATCAGCAAGACTGCCAAGCGGAGGGTTGGACGGTCACTCAAGTACCGACGCACTTGTGCACCAATGTCGCTTTGAAGGGCCTTGGGTAGCTTCGCGTACCCGTATCCGGGGAGATCGACAAGGACAGAGACGGGGCCGTTGGAATCGTGGACTTTGAACAGGTTGATTTGCTGGGTGCGTCCTGGGGTCTTGGACACAACGGCGACCTTTTTGTTGATCCCCGCAAGGCAATTTAGTAAAGAGGATTTCCCCACATTGGACCGCCCGAACACAGCTACCTCAGGAAGGCCTAGGAAGGGGACATCGTCGAGATGGCTCCCTTCGAAAGTCACGTCCTGGATATCGTCGATGCTAAACTGCCGGCACGTAAGGGAGATTTGCTGAAATTTTCGGGCCTTCTTTTTGGGAATAGACTGAGTGGAATCATCACCACCCTTAGACCAAGGTGCATCCTTCCCGCCGCCTTTCGCTCGTTGAGCCATAAATTCTTGCGCTTGTCTAATTTTGGCTTGCGACTCGCGCTCCTTCTTCGCTTGCGTTTCCATATATTTCTTTACAGCCTCCCTTTCTTGCTTTGCCATGAGAGCCGCGAGCTTGTCCTTCTCTTTCTGCAATTTTTCTCTTTTGGCTTTAAAAGCGCCGTCATCGGAGCTGCCAGATCCTGCCCGTAAAGGCCTCAATTGGGAGGCACTGGTCGAGCAGCCTCTTCTTCTTGTCCTACTCAGGGTAGAAGGACCAGCAAGAAAGCAACGCATCGACTTCGGCCCACAGCCAAATACCTGCGTGCTGCTCATGAGCGTAATAACAACGATTGTAAACGATATAAAAGGCATTGCCAGTCCAGGTACAAGACAGCCTCTCATTCTGGTGTGTCCGCTGCAACTTGAGTTGCCCTCTGCTCTCCGCTCCGTTCGTCCGAAAACGCAGGTGGAAAAGCACCAACAGAGAGTCAGGGAACCGCTGTTCGTACGAAATGGATAAAGCACAGTGAGGAAGAGTAGTTTTCATTTTTTTTGGTTCAGGTCCTCGGTTACATGATTCACAAATTACCCAACGCTACATCCTCTATGGACGCGAGCTCCCTTTTTAGTCGCCCGACACACATCCGGGTCGCCTAGTGTTGACATCCTCCGTCTAAAACGGTTGAACAGCCGAAGTTGCCATTTATCGTGAATGTGTTTACATTGTGTTTTGCCATGCAGCCGAAGATGTTTTTTTTCCTTTTCATATTGTCTTTTCCTTGCTTGGTATTAATGTTTTTCTCACTCATCGCTCTTGTATCTTGAAGGCGCATAAAGACGCGAAGCCTTTCCCGCGCACGCCATCTTAAAGCGATCTTGAGCGACGGCTGTGTGCGTTTGAAATTTATGAGTAGCCATCACGATAGCCGCTGCTGACATTGATTTGTAACTCATTATCTTCCCTTCCACGCAACAGGCGCAATGCCACATACCGAAAGTGACATCGTGACTGCACTAAGCAGCAGCACGACTGCAACGACAACGACGCTGCGCATCCGGACCATGGCGGGAACGGATGCGACGGTGGATCTGCCTATACCGCCGACACGTATTTGCCAATATGTGCCTGTCTCGAGCGGGCAAACAGGGTACACAATCTCTGTTTGTGCTGATGAGTTCGGGACGCGCGCAGACTCGTGGCTCCGTAACGGTGAGTGGAGGGAGGGAGAGAGGGAGCGATGGCGTAATAGGAGCAGTCTGAGGGAGCGTCCCCGCCAGCCCCACGGCGTCGTGTGCAAATCGACTTACGCTACCTTTGTCATACCATGCAGTCACAGACAGGAGCGAGTGGGCGGAGGCTCTTGACCCCTTCCAGCGGGGCCAGGCCCTTATCCGGCGGGCGGCAGAGATAGTCGAGGCGCTGGGCGTCGCAGAGTACCTCACTGTCGGATAGAAGGGCGACATTGGAACGCTTCCTACGTCGCGCAGTACCTGCATCCGCTGGTGAGTTGAGACAGGACTGGGATTGCGTGCGTCCTCCCCTTCGCCCCTTCACAGCCTGACGATTCGACCCTCTCTTCCAAAATTTCATACAACAGGTGCTCGAGACAGCCCCCTTCAAGGGGAACTTCCATCTACAGGAAGCGCAATGGAGGGTAGTGGAGGCGCCGTGGGTGTCGCCCGTCGAAGTCAGGAATCCTAACGAGGTCACGCCCTTCCCCCGCGATGGGAGGCGCCTGTACCTTGTGAAGAGGGGAGACCTCGGCGAGAGGCGCGACAACATACTTCATACCATGGTCCCGCTGTCCGCCATCTGCCGCCAGGGTTCCGCAAGGTACAGGCGCCTCCCATCGCGGGGGAAGGGCGTGACCTCGTTGGGAATCCTGACTTCGACGGGCGACACCCACGGCGCCTCCTCCACCCTCCATTGCGCTTCCTGTAGGTGAAAGATCCCCTTGAAGGGGGCTGCCTCGGGCATCTGTTGTATGAAATTTTTGAAGAGGGTCGAATCCTCAGCACCAAGACGCATGCGAGCAGAGATCTTTGCGATCGAGCCGTTCACGCTGTAAGGTTGAAATTGAGAAGCATAAATCATTTTTGAATAAATATTAATAGAATCAGTCTCAGCTAGGAACGACAACGTTCATTGCGTCATTCTGTTTTACAGGTATGCATCTTGATATCAGTTCGTGTTCTTGACCATGCCTCCAATCACCATCTCTCTCCGCCTTCACTACCCCCACCTTCGAAGCCATTTTTGCTAGTGTCCACAACCGGTAGGCGGAGCATGTGACCGTATTGCACGGATGAACGCTGGCTTTCCACTTCTACAATAGAGACTGCCATCGTGTCCTCGTCGACGACTCGATATGTGACGGTAGTCGAGCGATCATAAGACCGGAAATTGAGAGTTGCCACGGAGATACTTGGCAAAAACCAGCCATGGCATTTGTGCTCTATTGGTTGTAATTGAAAATGTCAAAACAAAAATAAGTTCTTTTGATTTGCGTTTTATTTTTTTAGCAGCTCGTAGTGAGACCAATTTATCCAGAACAGACGTTTCCCGTTCCCGCCGCCTCGAATCCTCATACCTTCGAACCGCCATTCTAGATTTGTAATGTCCGGATCCTGCATAAAATGCATGCAGAAGCCTAATTTCAAATCTTCCTCCTCCAAAGATCGGCCAAATTTCCAATTGAGAAACTGGAATTTGGAGGTAAAATAAAGGAGAAATAAATATGGAGTTAATATGCTCGAAACCAATGAAGAAGAGTCATCCTTGCCCCTCCAGCGCCTGATTTCCAAATATTTCATGCATTAAGAACGTTTCGTTTACTCGCAAATCGTCAAACATAAGTTATTGGATCATATTTCGTTCATTAAAGCCTGCTTATCGTCGGATTATGCCTGCCATACTCTGCCCACAAGATAAAGCAACATCAAAGCACCCTCAATCCAATAATCGCCCTTACATAAGTCGGTGGTTCAGCAGCCACTCCCACGGCGTGCTCAATCACCACCACTGAGTTGGATGTGCGTTGATGCTCGTAGCTTTTTCCGAATTCTCGACACTCGAGCGTGCGCTTCCAAGGTCCAAGAAGATACGCCCCGAAATCCCCTCCAGGGACCTGGTAGACCAGGGTGGCCGTCATGGCAGAGAAATGTGAGGCCCTTGGATGCGTGTGTTTGGGCTTGTTTGCTTATATTAGCCTGTCCTCTGGGATCTCCTCACAGCAAATCAGTTCGTTGCGAGCCAACTTAGTTCCTTTTCGAAGAGATGCAGGCTTGCAACTCATTCAAAACGACCAGATACCCCCATTCACTGTGAAAAGTGTATCAGACGTTAGACCTCCGAGTAAATAAGGTACTTTTGAGCTCGAAAAGGTCAAAATCGAAGTGTTTTTGTCAACCAAGGGGCGAGTTGAGTCCAGCTTAACTTTAGCGTGGCTTCGCCAAATTGGAGGGTCGCCTTACAGACGCCCTACAGCCAGGCTGGCAAGTGCTGACATATTCCGTCTTAACGTTTGAAAAGCCGATGATGTCATCTTCGTGGGTGTTTGTAAATTGTATTGCGCCTCGATGCTGACATTCATTTCTCCCTTTCGCATCGTCCCCGTATCTTGAAGGGGCATGAAGGCACAAAGCCGAGCCCGTGCACGCCATCAGATGACTTGAAGACTTCGAGGCGACGGCTGTGTGCGTTTAAGGATTATGTTTGCACATGATGTTGGCGAGTATTGCCATTGTTTTATGATTCGCTATCTTCCCCTCCACGCAACATGTGCAGTGGCATTTTCTAACGATGACATCCAAACGGCGTTCAGCAGCGGCACTACCGCAACGGATGCGACACTACGCATCGTGACCAAGGCGGGAGCAGAGAAACCGATGGAGATATGCGCGCTGCTGAATGCCGCTTCGATGTCACCGTTCGAAGACGTCGCCCACATTATTCTCCCTCCTTCTGGGTTTGGGCGGGCCCCTGCCTAACTTCGTGGCTCAAGTGGAGCTAGTTCGAGGTCCTGAAAAAGTACCCCCCAACCCTACCACCCTACTTGCTCGTGTCCATTGCGTTTGAAAGATGGCGTCCCCACGAAGTGCAAAAACCATAAAAGATGGGAAGCAATAGCTATTCAAATTTGGTGTATATCTTAGGCTGTAAAAATCGATAGCTCCACTCTAAATGCATCAACTAGATAGCAAGCAATGTACAATGATTTTCGCAACAAAATCACACAGAAAACCATCTTTGTTCGTATGCTCTTTTGTCAAATGATTAATTCAGAGAAGAGTAACCTCAATTATTTGGCTTAACACCCTTCTCCCAGACTTGACATGCACACAACTTCATTTGCCTTCAGGTCACGGTAATGCCAGAAAGACGAGTATCACCTATCGCACGTTATAATTTCTCCAAATTGATCCCAATATTGGTAACGGAGAAAATGGTGTTGCAACCCCTGACCAAATGGAGCTTATCAGCTGAAAAACGGCATAAAAGCTTAGCAGGTGTGCCAGCCAATGGATAGTCACAAGAATCGTTTCGACGGAGACCAAGTCTTGCCGAGTGTCTTGAAGACTCCATGATGAGGTCAAAAATCTCGAGCGATAGTCATCATAAGATGGCATCCTCTCAAACCAAAGGGCAAAGACATTGAGAGATATCGCCGCTACGCTGCAAAGGTACAAAAAGGTCTTCTCCTTCAGTACCACAAGTATACCAAACAATGCCCAGACGAGTATCCATGCAATGACGTCCCGATTAATCATGGCCTCAACCATTAAATCGTCTCCAAGCGACTCCTTCCCTACATCGCCTTTCCCGTTTGTAAAACGTTGTTGTATTGCTGTGTGAACTATTGAATCCTCTTGTGTTTGCTTCCATATTATGTCTTGCTCATCATTTTTGACATCAAAAGTTACGAAGCAATATCTACTTTGAGTGTCCCCAAAAAGTATTTCGCTTTCCTCCGACTTACTTTTAGCGTCTGCATATTGATCTTCGATGCACTCAACATTTGATTTTGGAGGAGTTTCCGACCGCTGATTGGAATCCCCTTCTCCTCCCAAACTTTGGGACTGACTAGCCTGTTCCACCCGAGGTAAAATCTGGTCATGCTTAAAGATAAAATTTTCGCTGCAGCGCTTAAATGCCTGGCAACGTACGACCCATTCATGTATTATGTTCAAATGGACCTTGCCTTTATGTGCATACTCATTTTCCTCGTATTCGGTGTTTCCCTGTGTGTAGCAAGCCACGTCACTCAGCACAATATCCAACGTGGATGGACCGCAGAAAAACACCGCACTGCTTAGGGCTGCAATACCTGCTATACCAAAAGCCACCTTGTGGCTCTGTACTTGGCCAATGCTAGCTTGAAAAAGTCTACCAACTTGTCCGGCGGGATCGCGTGTGAGTCTCGCTACCTCTTGCGCCATGCCGCTCAGCCTTTCATATATATCATTGCTCCGAAGAATGCCAGTGTTAGCTGTCTTGACAACTAGATTATTTACGAATGCAACGTCTCCTGGCTGCTGCAATTCAGCTCTCGCGGCAAAATCTGGTGCTGCTAATTGTGTTCGCACTTGCTCAGCTGCCATTCCTATAATAATGGCTTGACCGGCACCACTGCGGGTAGTAACTGCAGCACCTTTTTTGATCAAAGTATTCCATGTAATGGACCACATACAGAAATTCAAACTTGTTGTGATGGGTCCATTACACGGTGTTCCTATCTTCATCTTGACGCTGCTCGCCTTTCCGAGGTGCTGTGTAATGTGTGGAGATGTATTCTTGTTCTGAAAGGTGTCGAGGTGAGAGCCTAAAAGAAAAGTCCAACACTTTGATGAAAATATTTTGCTTTTACATCCCTCTTCATCATTGGTCTTCATCGCAAGGCTTCTCATCGGCTCTACAACACACATGTCGCTGTGCAACCTCCCACCCATAGCACACGTGCTGCGTCTCCCAAGCCATTTTATTTCTTTTGGGTGATTCCACGAGAGCCATGCCAAAAATATAATATGGTAGACTCAATTCTAGTTGCTCATGTGGAATGAATAGTCAGCCCTGCCATATCAACCCTCAGTCCCACTGCCTTAGGTGGGTTGGAAGGATCGAGCTCGGCTTTTGAAAAATAACGGTTGAGTATCAACCACCCCCTCCGCCGCCTATGGTAAATAGAAAATGGCTTGCTCGCTTCCCGTCGAGCTTTTCTGCTAATATTGAGTTACTTTGGCTTATCAACATTTTTATTACGTCATGATGTGTACGACATAGCAGGCGAAGGATCAAGTCAGGTTTTCCATCGCAGAGCGGCGACACATCAGTATCCTTCGACGCTTGTGAGCTTCCCAGCGACCGTCGGGCTACATACATAAAGTTGATCAATTGTGGCATTTCATAAGATAATGTCGAACTGGGAGCGCCTTCAGATTAAAATCTTAAAGGCTGAAGAAGAACGGGTCAAGAAAAAGGCTGCAGCGTCGAATATCGGAGCTGGTACCTCCCAGAAGCCATCAATGTCTGATTTATCCCAAGGGAAGCCGACACAGATTGCACGCTCTGCTCCAAAACACAAAAGAAAGCGGCGAGAGATATCAGAGGCTGTACGAGAGGCTGAAAGAGCGCGAGAAGCAGGGAAAGAAAAAGAGGATCGGCTTCGATCTCTAACGCTAAGCGCGGACGATATGACAGTGATGGAGAAATCTTTGTACGTAGGTTTGGACTGTGAAATGGTTGGAGTGGGCGATGGAGGCAAGAGAAGTGCTCTGGCACGTGTTACACTGGTGGATTTCGATGGCCGTGTCATCTATGACGAGCATGTCAGACCTAGGGAGCGTATCACAGACTTTCGTACTTGGGTGAGCGGGGTAAAAGCCAAGCACTTGAAAGCGGCGCTGTCCCTTAAGGAATGCATCCTGCAAGTCGCTGATTTAGTAAAGGGGAAGATTATCGTGGGACACGCCCTCAAAAACGATTTACAAGTCTTGATGCTTCAGCATCCCGTAGCGATGATTCGAGACACGGCCAGATACCGTGCCTATATGCGATCGCACGGAAAGGAGGGTGGGAAGCTCCGTCCAAGACGTTTGAAAGATCTGGCGCTTGATTTTTTGGGTATGGAAATTCAAGAAGGGAAGCACGACTCTGCGGATGATGCCCGTGCAGCCATGTTACTTTATCGCGCTCAACGAACAGAGTGGGAGAAAGAGCTAAGGAAGACGCACTTGCATAGGTACACGAAAGCCAATGGAAAGAAAAAGCGCAATCTTAGAGATGGGGTGCAGGCACCTTAGATAAAAAGAACAAGCATTTCGAACACAAATCGGTGTACTTGGAGGGAAGCACTCTAATTTCCAGAATTTTGTGGCTGTAGGCAGCTTTGTTAAAGTTCATTGCGCAGAATCTTGGCTCGAATGCGCGCCATAAGCCCATTCATGTATGCGATGTTGTGTATGCTAAGCAATGTTGCGCTCAAGGGCTCAAATGCCCGGTAAAGGTGATGCAAATATGCACGACTGTGTCTCTTGCAGGTGAAGCACTCACAACCCTCCTCCAGCGGCCGCAAATCCTCCTTGTGCACCTGTTTCCGAATGTACACAGGCCCTTGCTGGGTCAAGAGCGTCCCATGACGTGCAATACGCGTGGGAAAACAGGAATCGAATGTATCCACCCCCAAGGCGGCACCCGCCCAGATGGATGGTTCGTCGGCGATCCCTAGCAAATGGTTGGGCTTATCCACGGGCAAATGTGGCATAGTCACCCGCAGGACCTCGATCAGCTCGTCCCTGTCCTTGCCCAAGGCTCCTCCGACCGCAAATCCATCGAAAGGAAGTCCAGTCAGGTACTCACAGCTGGCTTTGCGCAGGGTAGGGTCGACGCCCCCGTGAATAACAGCGTACATGGCTTGTTGTCGCACGTCTTTCAAATGCTCCTTAAGGGACCGGGCCTCCCACCGATGTGAACGCAGGACACAGCGAAGAAGGGCCTCGGAGTCGATGTGGTATGGATGCAACTCGTCCAGGGGGATGATGATGTCGGACCCGTAGGCTTTTTGGGCTTGTACGGACGATTCCGGTGTCAGGAGGACCTTACGACCATCCCGGTAAGATCGGAAAAGACAGCCTTCTTCGCTTATTTTCAGAACAGACGACGTCTCTGATCGATGTCGATTGCTGCGCGATTTCATATTTAGCTCATCGAAGACGGAGCCGTGCGCGAGGGAAAACACCTGAAAGCCTCCACTGTCTGTGATGATGGGACGGTTCCGGTTGACGAATTTGTGAAGCCCACCACAAGCCTTGATGACGTCAGGGCCAGGCTGTAGGAGCAGATGGTAAGTGTTGCAGAAGGTGAGTTCTTGGCCTGCTTGGTTTCCCCAGTCGTGGTCGACGGCTTTTAGGGCACCATTGGTCGCAACTGCCACGAAACCTGGAGTATTCACATTGCCATGCGGAGTATGTAAACGCCCGACCCGTGCGCGCGATCCCTCCTTACTGGATCGGTGTAAGAGTTCGAATCGAAAGAAATCTTTGCGTTCGTAGACGGGGAATGAGTCCGGGGCAGGAGGAGGGGTCATCGGGTCAACTTTGACTTTCCGCTTCTTGACCTTTTTAGGGAGGACCAGTGGGGTTTGCTCAAACGCCGTCGGGGTGTTTGTAGTGCAGCAGCGTTTCAAAGCATATACCGTGCGACGATGGACGCGTAAAGGGTACCGTCTTGCCACACAAGGCACACGAAGTACGAGATACACCATGTTGTGGGGACCACGGGGTTGGACAGGGCAACGTATGCGTCTTGTGGTGGTAGCAGACTGACCGGTGAAAGAAAGCCAAAAAGACGAGGACTGAAGGCCAAAATACTTCCGATGTCGTGACTATCAGCTGTTTTACTCCCGCAGCCTTGATTGTTCCTGCTTTTGGCGCCACACAAAAATGTTTATTAGCTCATGGACGATGCTGCTAGTGTGCGGTTCAGGGTTGTACCCGGTACTTGCCAAAATGAGCCCTCGCTGTTTTCGCTTACAAGAAAGTTGGCAGCGAATCACAAATCTGGCACAAAGTATGCTTGGTACTAGCGTGATCATTACGACATAGCCAATAGAATGTTTAAGAAAAGGGCTGAGGTCGAGCGTGTGTAATTAGAAAAGGCGGCCGATCATCTTTGCCGTTAAGTCGCTCGAGGAAAGGCCTTACCGCAGAGACTGACGAAGGTCGGGCATCGCATTGATGTTTATGTCCTTTCAGACTCTGTCCATGCAGTAGCTCTTTAATTCCTTCAAAATTGTTGTCGTTTTCTGCTGAATTAAATCACAGCTTTAGTCAATCTTTTCTCCAGCTTCAGCCCTGTGCCTCAGGAGCTGACTCATAGACTCATAGACTGTAAATTATGAATGTATAACTTACATCCCGCGCGTAAAAGCACAGAACTTCGTACCTACTTCGCTACCATGACCGCATCAAACGTAGCCCGCGCCATAGGCAAGCTGCAGCCGAAGACCACAACTTTCCTGCTTTGCGATGTTCAAGAGCGGTTCCGCGATGTGATTTGGCACTTCCCCCAGGTCAGTATGATCGATGTTTCTCGCTGGGGGGGAATCACAAAAATGAAATGTACGCGAGCAACGCATAAGTCGGGTTGACAAGGATCTCCATCCCGCTCCCTTCTACCCACGGACAAGGTAATCCGCACGGCCAAGTTCATGACGGCAGTCGGTCAAGAGTTACAGATCCCTACCTTAGCCTCAGAGCAGTATCCCAAAGCCTTTGGCGCCACGGTATGTTTGAAGCGGCGTTTATTGCGGTCGGGAGGCGGGGGACATATATAGAACTGATTGAATTTTGAGTTGTTGGGGCCTTCCCGGTTGTTGAGGGCATGGATGGGTATTCCCATCTACACCCCCCGATTGGCCTTCGTACCAGACGATGTGATTGGCATGCGCTAGCTTGTGCACGGCACGCACGTGCTTACTTGCGCCTCAACAAATACAATCGATCAGGTCCCCGAGCTGAAGGCTGCCGCCGTTGACTACTGCATCCCGACCTTTGAGAAGAAGATGTTCAGTATGCTTACCGACGAGTTGAAGGCGCAAATGCAGTGTGAGCCTGAGCGCAAGACCGTGGTCTTGTTCGGGATCGAGGCCCACGTCTGCGTGCAGCAAACCGCCCTGGACCTGCTAGAGCAAGGTTACGCCGTGCACATTCTTGTGGACGGCGTCTCGTCCCAGAAAGCGCATGACCGTGCGGTGGCCTTGCGCAGGATGGAAAAGGCAGGCGCATTTTTGACGACGGCAGAGAGTTTAGTCTTTATGCTGATGCAAACTGCGTCGCATCCGCAGTTCAAGACAATTTCCTTTTTGATCAAGGAGCATGCCGGAGAACCCAATCCCTTCAATGATTTATTGAAAGAAAATTCAGCGCTTTGAATAATCAGAGCTTAGTTTTTGATTGAATTACATGGGATTTAGGAGAATGGTGGAGAAAATGACCATTTCGAGAGCTATGACAGCACAATGATGGGATGTAACCTTCAGCAGCGTGGAAAAATGTGCCTTGAAGAGCAAGAGATGGAATCCTCATAAAAGGGTACTTTTTACAAAAAATGCACTCAAGCTTTATTTGGCTCCCTGCGCCTGGGCTCAAGCCAAGGACAGGGTCATTTTCATACTTTTCTGCGTATTACTTGACCGTCTCGACGTTTGTCTGGTTTTCCAGTTCGGCGAGGGGGAGGGCGAGGAAATCCCATCCCAGGCCGATATACTATAGACATGGGACGCCAGCAAGTGTCCTTTCACTTGCTGAGAGCATGAAATTCTGTTGCGATCCTCTAACAAAGTTTATTGCGTGGCTGATGAGATGACGGGACTCAGTAGGAATTATCATGCTTACTCTGCCGTCCCAAACGTCAAGATACTTCCCAAAAACCACATCAACAGGGAAGCGACTGTCATATCGCATCACTAAGCCCGTTCGATCTGCCCGCCACCTGGAGCAGCTGCATATGCTACGAGCTATTTTCCCCCGTGCACTCCTAATATCGCCTCTCACGGCGTCGGTCCGTCTATCCCGCCAAGTCCTTGTTGCATCTCTCTCCTCCGCCTCTTCAAGACCAGGGCAAGGACAACTTCCGCCGTCTTCTTCCCGTTGGTTGACAGCGAAGCAAGCAACAACAGTCTTGACTGCAGTTACCGCACTCTCTGCAGCAGCAGCGGCAGTTGCATGGTGTGAGACTGAGGAGATAAACGATGAGCGGGCGATGCCCGTGACAGGAGCGGTGGAGGGAGTGCCAATCAAGGCCGACCTTACGAATCAAGAATACAAGCTTGCGCGGCAGAATACAACCAGAAAGGTCAAAAATCATTATCAGTATGTAATCATGGGCGCAGGTACTACGGCCTATGCAGCCATCGAGACCATTTTCAACCGGCAGCCACAAGCCGACATATTGCTCATCTCTAACGAGGCTGCTTTACCCCAGCCAGACGTTTTCAGGCACCACGCCTTGTCCGCACCGCTGTTGCATTCCTACAATGAATGGCGCCGCCACACTACTTCGAAGCTCGAGTCCGAGCCCGATGCAATTTCTTCGGCGCCCATCACGCTGCTTCTAAACAACGAGAAATCCTTGCAGCTCGATGTCGATAAGCAGCGCATCCTGCTTCAAGATGGCTCTTACATTACCTACGACCGTTGCCTAATTGCCACGGCAGGGAAAGATCGGGGTTTGTGGGCTGTGGACCGGCGGAAGATCTCCTATTCCCTACGCGACCGCATTAACACCTGCAGCACCATATACGATTTTGAGCAGCTGGACAGCCTGCACAACATCATGGCGAACAAGCACGTGTCTGTCGTGGGCGGAGGATTTCTGGGGACCGAGTTGGCTTTGGCCCTGGCAGTGCGGGGACGCGAGACGGGCATGACTGTCTCGCAGATCTACGCGGAGAAAGGTCCGCTGTGTCGGTATATCCCCAACTACTTGGGGATGCACGTCCAGCGGCTGTTGCACGGTGCCGGCGTGCGCTACGTGAACGAGCGTTTGGTCACGGACGTCAAAGACGGGGGGGACGACGCCCCGGGGGCCCTGCGGATCTCCTTGATGGGATGGAACAAGGAGAACATTTACACCGATTACGCCGTCCTGGCGCCCACCCACGTCGAGCCCTGCGTGGACGTGGCGGTGAAGAGTGGGTTAGAACTCGATGCCAACACGAACGGCATTGCCGTGAATCAGCAGCTGGAGGCCGTGGGGAACGTGTTTGTGGCGGGCGGGGTAGCCAGTTACTACGACGCTGCCTTGGGGAGGCGGAGGGTGGAGATGTTTGACCATTCCATCAACAGTGGGATCCTGGCGGGGAAGAACATGACAGCGGACGAGCGGAGACCAAAGCGACGATATACGCACCAGCCTATGTACCGGTCCCTCTTGAAAGATATCGACGTGGTCTGCGACGTGGTGGGGGAGATTGACAGCAAGATGCACACGGTGGGCATCTGGGTGAACAACCCCGTTGAAACCGAGGACGAGACGGAAACCTACCAGCGCGGGATCATTTACTACATGCGGGAAAACAGGTAAGAGATTAAGCACGCGGGATGAGTGCTCTATTTACCCTCGGGGTTGGCGCGCCGCTCGTCAAACTTGCCTCTCTCGCTCCTCTTCTCTTTCTCTCTTTGGTCTTCCCCGCCCTTGTCCATGGATCTTCTTCAACCCCTCATCGCAATCGACAGGATCCGAGGCATCATGCTATGGAACGCCAGCGACTATTTGGAACGGGCCCGGGAAGTTCTCAACGCACAGACCAACATCGCGAACGTGGCCATGCTAAAAAGGCAGATTGCCTTGGCGCCGGACGCCTGGCTCAGAGTCATGGAGACCGCGGCGGATTAGGCGTGCCGGATCTTGGGAAGGGTTTACAGAAGGGAGAAAAAAAGGGGGGGGGAGGGAAGTGAATGCGGGAGAGGAGGGGAAGGCCGGAGTCTACCATTGTGACTTTCTCGGGTAGACAACTCATAAGGAGGGGCAGTAGGAGGAGGGATGGGATGGCGAGGAAGGGGCTCGTGGGGGGGAGGAGGGGAGCAAGAGGACTGGGGATGGTGGGGATGGTGGGGAAACACGATACGCCCATGTATGCATACGAGGAAAGGGCGAGGTGGGGAGGATTCTAGGAGGCATGCGTTGGGTCAGACGAGCCAACCATCCTTTTCGTGAAGATGTCCCCTAGTCCCGAGCGAGAGGGATGAACATGTCTTGTGGCACTCCTTGGGAAGGCAAATGTGCGAAAGCGAGGGCGGTGAAGACAACAGATTTCAGAAAGAGTAATTGGGGGCCATAAATCTTGTGCCAGTCGACTCCTGCATCAGCGTCCTTGGTTAACCTGGATGCGAGAGAGCGAAAGGGCTTGAAAGAGCACAGATAAGGAAGGTCTTGAGGAAAGAAATAACCATCTCCTGTAGTTGCCTCTCTCGATCGACCTGCACTCATAATTTTCTTCTTATTCCGTACATTGTCCCCCGGCAGCCTAGGCCACAAAGACACAAGGTAGCTTCCACGAGTCAATATATTCTGACATGACCGGCGCCGGGGAAGCCGCCACTCAAGCACACGCCAGCAAGAATAGCACTGGATCGCCCTCGGGGCCACCGGAGCAAGCCGATCAACGCCATTTCTGGGACACCTTGTGGATTAATGAACCCATGCCTCGGTTTGATATGCGGTGCGCCTCCCCTTGCTTGATCCGTTACCTTGCCGAGGGGAAAATCCCTTTGACAGGCCGCGCTTTGGTGCCCGGATGTGGAAGAGGATACGATCTCCTTGCTTTGGCAACGGCAGCCGGGGCGAAATGGTCCGAGGTGTTGGGGATGGACCTGTCCCCAACAGGAGTGGCGGCTGCGCAAGCTTACATCAAAGAAGGCGAGGCAGAGGAGGATAAAAAGAGGACATGCCGCGTGGAGCACAGTGATTTCTTTGAATACACTTTGTCCACTTATGATGAAAAATTCAGCTTCATATACGACTACACTTTTGCCTGTGCGATTCCGCCCCATTTGAGAGAAGCGTGGGCTCGTCAAATGCGCGATCTGCTGGTCCCTGAAACTGGAGTGCTCATGACTCTCATCTATCCCATTTGCGAAAAAGATGGAGGTCCACCGTATCGTATGAGCCTGGAGATCATTCGAGGTTTATTGGAGCCCATGGGCTTTGTCGCGGAGACTCTCTGCTTACTCCCACAGGAGTTATGCCATCCGGGCCGGGATGGAACTTCGGGGCAATGGAAAGCAACGTCTGGAGTAGGTTTATGGCGGCTACAGAAATGAACGTTATCAAGAAAGAAAAAGCTACGCATCCTTATGTCTTTGGAGGTTATTGGCGACCTAACGCTAATAGTCGAGAGTATTTGGGAGGAGGTTTTTCTAAGTCTGTGCCAAAGCTGATTTATATTCCTAATTATGCCCGCTTCCAGTCAAAATTTTTCAGCACTAGTGTACATGTGTCTTCTTCTTTTTTATGGACAAAACGAAATATGTCGCATTTTTGTGAATATTTATATCGTATTCGAGTTCAGGAACTTAAATGTGACTTCTTACGCACCCCAAGGTTGGACCTGGAAATAAAATGCACACACCGACCAAATGCCAAAGTAGACAATTCTTTCACAAAAAAATCCTCAAAACGCCACACACACACATATCCGCAAAGACGTGCTTGTCAATGTCACCCGGGCACACCTTGGAAAGGGCTGACGCCATTTCTCAAGTGTTCGGTTCGTAACCTCAACAAAAAAAAGGAACTTATCGGGAAACTGCAATAAAACCTAGCATAAGTCCAAAACCCACCACCCTCGCCACCGAACCGAAGATATGGCTGTCCTTGCCACGAGATTGCCTGTGTCCACGACGTGTATGAACGTGCCGCAGTGCCACCGTGTCTGACCTCCTCCTCTTTTTCTGGGCTTATTTATTGTTATGGCTTTTTGCATGTCATGTTGACCCTGTTCGTGGCCCTTCCCGTGCTACACAGAGGCCCCTCTACTTTGAATGAAATTTCTGCACATCTCGCATTTGTTTCCGTTGTCCCATATTACCACACTCACAAGCACAGGATTTTCTTTGAAGTAAGGATAGAAGTTTTTGGTCGAAAACGCATGCGCTCTCTTCACCCATTGAATTGAAGGCTTCAAAGTTCCAACCTCAAGGAATTGAGCACCCAACCGCACAGTCAAACATGGGTCTCCCGCACTTTCACAAAGACAACGACGTGCAACGAAGAAATGTTTGCAATGACAGCAGTCCCAAAAGCAGTGGCAGTGGCAAGGAAGGGCGTGAAGTGGTCGGGAGCATGGCCAAGTAAGTGCCAGGGATGGCTTGCACATGTCTCGAAAAGGATAAAAGCTTGCAAATTCGTATGAAAGAGATGTATGGCTATCTACAGAAACACAGAGGGAGATCAATGAAGGAAATGGGCAGACGCGATCGTGGATCGAAGAATATTTTCCCTGTATGCTCCCTCAGGAATCGTGTTGGCTAGGTCCATCCAGTCTCTCATGTGCGGCTCTCTATACCGGTACCACTCACATCAACAGGGAGTTCCTGACTCAGTATTTGAGCAAATGGCTGGGCGTCCCTGGGAGGAAAGATGGGAATCGGGCCCCGTCACTCCGGCACAGCTTCGTCTCGCTCTTCCAAGCCACCCTGAGCATCTCCGTCCTGGCTTTCCTGGACATGGGCATGACCATCAGCGCGGAAGACTTCATGTTCCTGGTGGGATCCTTCGGTGCCACAGCCGTCCTCCTCTATTCCGCGCATGGCTCTCCTCTGGCCCAGCCCCGCAACGTCATGGGGGGGCACTTCGTCTCCTCTTTGGCCGGTGTCACGGTGTACAAAGTGATTGGGAACGTCCCGTACCTGTCAGCAGGGCTGGCGGTAGGCTTGGCTATTTTTTGCATGGAACGGACGAACACCCTCCACCCGCCGGGGGGTGCCACAGCGCTTGTGGCGATCGTGGGAGGGGAGGCGGTGACGAGGGCGGGGTATTGGTATGTGCTTTTCCCCTGTTGCACCGGGGCTTTCATGATGCTTGTCGTCGCCCTAGTATGCAACAACATGGACCCGGAGCGGGTGTACCCGCAGTACTGGAGCGACAACTTTCCCATCTGGCACACGTGTCGCCAGATACTCGGAGGCAGATGTGGGGACTGCGGGAGGAAGGCCAACCGTGCTGAGGAGGAAGAGGACTCGGCGTCCTCCCGCTCGACCTCGCCACGCCGGTATCCCCGCGTGGCCTCCATCGAACTGGTGGACGATCTCGATGCGCCTGCAGAGACACCACCAGGATCGCCCAGATGGAGAGCAGTGACCATGCCCAGCCCGGGCCATGCGTCCACGAGGACAGGGGCGGGCGGTCATGTGGTAGACCCGGTCGTGCTGGAAGAAGAGGATACTGCCTTACCTGTGTAGCTTAATGTTCGCTTCTCGCGCACTCGGACGTGAGAGGGGGCCGGGGAAGCACGTATGACCATGTAATTGTTTCACTTCACAAAGTTTGCTTTTGGGGGGGGGGAAGAAAGCAAGTTGATCTGCGCCGAAGAGCGATTTTCAGAGGTGTCTGCCTCTGCATAAATATTCTTTAAAATCAAGTCACACTTGGCCCGATGTCAGCGTGTTGGACGCAGGTACTCAACAACTACAGTTATGATGAGAGCTCTAGTTTCTACTTTTACTTCTCAAGCGTTTCGCTTCGGAAAAACCTTCCCTCCGATGCGATTCATGAGTTTGGCCATCTTTTCCGAAATGAGCGCTTATTTAAAAGTGTCACACCCTACGAGGAAAATAAATGGAAGACAACGAGTGTCCAAGGCAAAGATCCCAAGATTCACAAGACAATGTGTACATTTCTTCCTTTTTTGTAAGATGCTGATGTTGACCGCTTTCAGCAACGATCGCGCGCTCTCTATTAGTTTACCAAACCACTGGGGGGGCACCGAAGTGGGGTGTCTTACATCAGAGCAATAAAGAGGTGGAGCGGTACAACGACTCTCACAAGTACCCTCCACCTCCTGATGAGATTTGTTGCTTCGCGCCGCGAGGCAACTTCCTTTCCATCCCCACAGGCCGGATTGCGTCGAGGGTGACGCCTTCCTTGTGCGGGCATTTCCAGCTCAATTTTTTGCAAGTTTTCAATCACACTTGTTGCTGCGCGCACGCAAGGATGCGGGGCTACACTGCTTCTCTCTATTTTTCTCCCAAGGGATATGAATACTCGCGTGTCTTCTGCACATTCCAGTCCATTCCTTCAAACAAGCAAACATAGCGTACTCCCACACTGTTGAGGACGTGGTCAAAGCGATGATCACACATCTCCTGACTCGCTCTCTGTGGATTCAAACAAAATACACCTCTTTCGCGTCACAACTCGTTCTCCCTCCCTGACAAACGCCTGTTCAACGTTGTTTCAAGCTGCTTTCCGACGGAACCATGGCACAGCAAGGTAGGGCAGGCGATAGACGGCGTCGGCGACTCCATCCACTGAGCAGGCCCCAGGCTGACACGAAGACGTGTCGGCATCTCTTTCTCCCCCACAAACCCCACCTTCCACCCACGAACTCCCATCCTTCCCACCAACCACACTGCCCGCAAGCGACCTCAGTGCAGACAGGGCAGATGACCACATCGTGTCTATTTCGGCCATCACGTCCTTCGGAGCGCTCGTCTTGCCATTCGTTACCGAGAAAGCCGGTGCCTCTCTCCCTGTTTTCGCATGGCTGCTACTGCTGCTGCGATTACTACGACTTGACCGTCCCCGTCGGGAGGGCAACGGCGCTGTCGATAGAGTGGAGCTCCGCGCCGCAGCTGAGGCCGCCTGGGCAATCTCCGGGCTCACGTCCTCCAAACCCGCCTCGCTATCATCCGACAGCATCTTTTCGATAACCATGGACGCTTGATCCGGAAATTCAACGAAGAGGGCATCCACATTTAAACTTTCAAAAAAGAATCGCAACTCTTCGTCCGAATCCGCTTGGAACGGCGTGTCCACATACATCGCCTCGCGCCTAAAAGTCCACGGATGCACGGCTAGATCAAGTTCATGTGCCTCATCCACCACGGCTCTGGCTACTGCGGGATCCATGGAGGTAAAGACGCTTTTGGCGGGTCCAATGCCCGATGCGTAGGCGGCGATCTCCGGCAACGTCATGTCGCCAAAGGTCGCTTCCCGACCCAAATGATGGCTGACACCTTGTCCCACAGAGGAATGCTCTTTTGAAAGCGGAGAGAGCAGCAACTGCACAAGGGGAACGTGGGGTATCCTCTGGGCAAGGCGTCGGAGGGTATAGGGGTCAAAGCACTGCAGGACCAGGGGGGCGGGGACGTCAGGGCCGGGGACAAGGTGGGGAAGGGAAGAGCGGACTCCCAAATCTTTCGTCTGTAAGACTTCCACCACCTTGCTCTCAATGTCGAAGCCGTTCAAGTGGAAAAAATACGGCTCCTTGAGCTCTGCATAGATTCCCACCTTCCGCCCCGTCGCTCCCTCCGCCTCCCGGACCATGTCCACAACCTCCTCCAGCGTGGGTACTTGGAACAGACCATTGTACGTGGAACTCCGTTGAGTTAGGCGTTGTTTCGCACGCAGGGTTTTTATTTCAGCCAAGGTGAAATCAAAGGAGAAGAAGCCCTCCACAGATACGAGGGGAGCTGCCCCTGTGTCAGGATCTCTGACGGCCACCTCTGAGGGGAAGGTGATATTGCGCCGCCGCCCTGCGAATTCGGGCCGAAGGGAGACGTCTGTGGTTTCTGAAAGGTCCACATCGTGACGACAGATCTGAAAGCATGAAAATGTACGGGTGTGGCGAGGTTTGAGTGAATATCGGTCCTGACCTCAGCCCCACCCGAGCAAAGAGTGAGATGGCTCGGTCAAAGCTGTCCTCGCATCGATCCTAATTTACTCAAACAGGTGCGTACAGAGACACGGGTGCAATACTTGATTGGAGAAAATCAGATAGCATCGCTACTTCCGTCCACATTTCCCTGGAAAATTCTATCTTCATGCACACGGCGAATATACGAATCTCAGATTCATAAGTAGCGGACCACAAAGCCTTGAGAGCTCTTGAGTGTTCCTTTAAGCTTTTCCAACCCCCCACAATCATTCAAAATAAGATGACACAGCAACAAAGAAAATGCAAAAGAGGTGGACAATGGATAAAAACCCAAAAAGACGTACCAAGTGCCCGTCCTTGGTGAGAACGAGATCGGGTTCGATATACTCCACGCCTAGATCGATGGCGAGACGGTACGCTTGCAGCGTGTGCTCTGGTAAATACCCACAGGCTGTAAGAGACAGAATATAATGAGTCAAAATCTCGACATTGGTCAAAATTTGTAAGATGCAATTCGCAAAACCCGATATAGAGATACACTCCGATCCACCTCCCCGGTCTTCAAAATTTTTCATCGTTCCATCTGTTTATTTTACTTACCACCTCTATGCGCTATCACATGCGGTCGTTGTGTTGAAGGAAGTACAAGACTAGCCGGTCGAACGTGTGCGAATCCGGACGAGGTGTCGACTGAGGTCGCTTTCACTCCTCGACACCAACTTGCCTCATGGTCGACGATCGGCGCCAAAACGCAAAGCAAATACAAGAATGAAAAGTTGCGCATACTTGAAAATATCCAAAACTCGTGACAGAGACTACCGCTGAATCTAATGGTACAATCTTGTTTCTGGGGGCTGCATGATTGCAGGCGTATTGGCAAGCCAGAGGGCGTGCCTGGGGGGTCGCGAGGAAAGGGGGAGAGGCGTCAACTCTTGTTGAAGTGGGAGGAAATGAGGAAAATGCCATGGTCACAATCACCAATTCATACAAAATACATGGAAATGCGTCGAATGCAACCGATAGAGTCCATATATCAGTCATGACAAGGGAAGGATCTCGTCGTGCGCTCTCTCGACGCGGGCAGAGCGGGGAGGGCCTGTGAATGAGGCAAGATTCGCACGATATTTCCCATCCTCCCGTCGTGTCCGTGTCGTGCCAAGGACGTTACCTGCCCCGAGGGACGCCTGGCCTGTAGTTACCACACAAAAATACCAGACACGCCCGCACCGTGCCTGACATAACAACTGCACGGCGACATGCGTCACAGTGCGTCCCACGCAGGAGCGGTTCCCGTAACGTGTCCTGGTATGGGGTAACGCAGGCGGCATAAGCGTTGGCGTGGTACGCCCTAATTTTGTTACAGTCCGGGGGTCGCTTTTTTAACAACTCGCTCGTCTCGCTAAAGTTTTTTCCTGGGGAGGACATATTGCCGTACATCGGATCCAATTTAACTCCGTGCATGTCCGCATGTGACGATCGAAGCAATTCGTCGACCGTTTATTGCTTCGTTTCGTCATTTGATTACAGTGTTTTTCGTTGTTGAGTTATCTCACTATTTTTTCTACTATTGGCCGAGGTAGCGCCATGACAAAGAAACGCAAAGGAATGGAAATGGTAAATATACGAAAGCAAATTTCTTTAGAGAATTTTGAATCCCGACGCAAAGACTTTTCGGTGCCATACCTGTGGAGAAATACGAGTGCAAAATGCAATCAGCTGTGCACTTTGTATCCATGAGGTGTCTATTGTTGGCTACCTTTCCCATTCACCTCACTCCGGGGGGAGGATATATCTTCCTTGTTAAATACAAATTCTGAGTCGCAACCTAGCAAAAAATCCACTTCGGAGTGTCGTATACTTTTTGGGTGGAAAATGGCTAGTCAATCATCTAGGTATCAACATGGAATTAACGCCCTTTATGTCGGTGATCATGATATAAGGATGGTACCGATTTGCTCAAGCCTAATTTCACGTCGCATGAACCAAAATCAAAACGATTAATAATAATAATAATAATAATAACTTAATTGTATGGTGCAGGCCTTCTTTTGATACTTCTATTGACTGGAAAGTATTCTAAAAAATGGCAGATTTTTCATGGCAACAAGCTGAAGACTGCAGGACATGAATACGATTCGAAGTGTATGCCTCCAATGAGTTGACATTAATACATCAAATCATTTTTATGAGTGCTTTCAAATGTAGATAGTCACATCCAATGTCACATTTTCGGATTGCTCATACATCCTCAGACTCTTTCAAACGAGGTCTCCTCTTGGCTACACGTCCAATAGCGGACATCAAGTACAGTATTGCACCCTTACGACGGTTCTTTTCCAGATAACGAATGACCCAAAACAAGGATCGCGACAAGATCAAATCATTTTCATTCTACTTTTCCCCCCATACTGCAGCCGTTGAAAGCGTGTGTGATGGCCAAAATTCCTGACGACATTAAGTCCATGCATGAAAGTGAGCATGGCCTTACCCTTCATAGGATTACATGTAATGTGTGAATAAATAATAATAATATATAAGAATAGTATAAGCCTCGATTCTCTGGGAGCGATGCATTGCGGGCCAGCCCCCTCGTCATTTTGCTCCCACAGGAGCTTGCCAGCCGAGGTGTCCTCGATATCACCATACCCGGATGTAGAGCTTCCGTATCAAAACAAAATAATGAAAATCCCAGGCACCTTTGAAAACACCGGATGTGTATAAGAATACATGAAATGATAGCAGGGACATGAATGGGCCCTGTTTGCGTTCTTTGCGACGGCACCTCTTTTTGAACATTTCATAGTCTTTCCCTGGTATGTTGCTCCTTCGCCATCCTGCTTCACTGTTTAGCAGGCTTCGAAGGCACTAGCTCACAGACCTTGGCACCCATGCACACACAGTTTATCTTGGAGTGATTCAACTAGTCAGATCTTGCATGGCTGTAAAACACGCGATAGTCCGTCAGGCTTAGTGTGGCGAAGCTGGGGGTTGCAGCCACTCACCTGATAAACAAAGCTGAGGTAGGTCATTGGGTAACTGGGTGGAACCGGGGGGGCATGACAGAGGTTGGAACTAGAGTATCTGGAATGGCAGTAACCTATGCGCCCGATTAAAAATCTGGTTCTCCTCGGGATATGCTCCGTGTGTGGCAGTAGAGGTGGAAGGACAGCATCGAGAGGCCCGCAAGCAAACATC